>Ga0314774_1000253_pt1 | contig 47170 bp, 46 predicted proteins | sample MetaGCBIA2018_FD_204515 | JGI IMG/M metagenome (GOLD analysis project Ga0314774, IMG submission 204515) | Cryopeg brine microbial communities from Beaufort Sea near Barrow, Alaska, United States - CBIA 2018 | ecosystem: Environmental > Aquatic > Marine > Coastal | place: USA: Alaska | collected... | reverse complement strand
GCTCTACCGCTGAGCTATTCCCGCAAATTGTGGCGTCCCGTAGGGGAGTCGAACCCCTGTTACCGCCGTGAAAGGGCGGTGTCCTAGGCCACTAGACGAACAGGACACACATAATGTGATTTTAAATCTATGTAAATAGATCATTAAAATCAATAGTTGTATCAGCTACTTAACAACCCGGCCTAGAGGGTCTTCACTGAGACTACAGTTATCAAACTTGGTGGAGCTAAGCGGGATCGAACCGCTGACCTCAACACTGCCAGTGTTGCGCTCTCCCTGCTGAGCTATAGCCCCTCGAGCTGATGTGGCGTATTATATACAGTTGACTCTTATCGTCAAGACTTAATTGACAAAAAGCAGGGACTTTTTTGTAAAATTTCTTTAAACAACGCTAAGCGATTGATTTTTGGTTTAAGGCCACTCATCAAACCTTTGGTCACACCTAAAGAACTACTTAACTTCCTTGCCTTTAATAAAAAAAGACCAAAAAGAAGGGAAACCAATCAAAAACTGGCATCCCCTCTTTCTTACTGAGCCGTTTGTCAAAGTGTAGGGTTTGACAAAATTCCTGCTATTTTCTTATAACGCCGCTTTTCTGGCTTCAATATAGTCTAAGGCTAGATTGATACGGGAAATACAACGTGGTTTACCGATTAAAGCAGCCGTAGCATCAATAGCAGGAGACTGTCCTCCGCCTGTAACCGCAACACGTAGTGGCATCCCTACTTTGCCCATACCCACTTCAAGTGCTTCTGCTGTAGCATCAATTTCAGCGTGAATCGCTCCTGCCGTCCACTCTGTTAGGTTTTCCAACTTTTCTAAGAGTATTCTCAGTGCTTCTTCTGCAACAGGTCGAAGATGCTTCTTAGCCGCGCCCGCTTCAAAGACTTCAAAATCCTCATAGAAGTAGACTGCGCTTGCTGCCATCTCCACTAAGGTCTTAGCACGGTCTCTCAATAGATGAGTTACGTCAACTAGTTCTGGACCCTGTGATAAGTCACACCCCAGTTGAGCTATAAAAGGCGCCACATAGCGCGCAAGGTGTTCTGGGCTAGCCACTTTAATATGTTGTTCGTTGACCCACGTTAGCTTGGCATGGTCAAAAGTAGAGGGTGAGCTATTGACGTTATGCAAATCAAAATACTCTGCCATCTCGTCCATAGTAAAAATTTCTTGATCGCCATGCGACCAGCCCAATCGCACTAGATAGTTCAATAACGCCTCGGGCAGGAACCCTTCTTCTTTATACTGTAAGACACTGACAGCACCATGGCGTTTTGATAATCGACTGCCATCTTCTCCTAGCACCATTGGGATATGTGCAAATTGAGGAACTTCTGCACCAATCGCTTTATAAAGATTGATTTGGCGTGGCGTGTTATTTAGGTGATCGTCTCCGCGAATAACTTGTGTCATTCCCATATCCCAGTCATCGACAACGACCGTCAAATTATAGGTCGGCGTACCATCAGAACGAGCAAGCACCAAATCATCCAACTCTTTATTAGCAACCGTCACTTGGCCTTTTACCAAGTCATCAATCACGACAACACCGTCAATTGGGTTTTTAAAGCGGACGACCGGATTAATGCCCGCCGGTGGCTCACCCGTGAAATCACGGTAACGACCATCATAACGAGGTTTTTCGCCTGCAGCTTTTTGTGCTTCCCGCATCACATCCAACTCTTCAGGTGTCGCGTAGCAGTAATAGGCCAAGTTCTTTTTGAATAGGTCTTGAATGACTTCCTTATAGCGTTCAAAGCGGTGCGTCTGATAAATAGGGCCTTGATCGTAATCTAAACCTAGCCAACTCATGCCTTCTAGAATGGCATTGACAGACTCTTCGGTAGAACGTTCTAAATCGGTATCTTCAATACGTAACGTGAACTCCCCGCCTAGTTTTTTGGCATGTAACCAAGAATAAAGAGCGGTTCTAACACCACCAATATGGAGATAGCCAGTTGGGCTAGGGGCAAAGCGAGTACGAATCATCACAGGAGACACCATTCAATTTAATAAGTAGGATAAAGGCCACATTATAAACTGTGGGGTGATTTTTTAGTTGGTAATTAGTGATGATTAACAGGATTAATCAATCACTTTTTGCAAACTTTGTTTGATTAACCAAGCTGTCAATAGACTGGTTAATATCAAGACAAAGATAAAGACGGACACACTGCCAATGAGCAGTAGTGAGCTATTTAATTGCATGGCCATATATTGAGTCGCTAATCCATAAGCGGCCATTGGATAAATATAGGCCCAGCCGGCCATAGAAAGACCGCTTTGATAGAAAAAACGTACTAGAGTCACCCATAACAACAACATCAAAGTGGCAAAACCATACAAAATCCATGTTAAAGGGCTAATGGCTAAAGACTCCGATAAGAGTGGTTGGCTGGCCGTTATATCCTGTGTTAGCAACAGAGAAGCAATAACCCCTAATGATGGCGGTGCTAAAAAAATGAATAAGCTTGGGCGCATGGTGACTTGTAGCGGACTAGTGAACAACAATCGATAGAAAAGACTCACCGTAAAGACCAACCATAAGAATAAGCTCATTGAAAAAAACAACCATAAGACTTCATTCCAAACCGGAAAGTCTTGTAAATCGACTAGCTTAACACCTGAAATAATCACCAGAAAGTTACCTGATAGTAAAACGAACCAGGTGGGTTTGTGCTGTCTTAGGGATAAATCATCTCTAAACAACCAGTTATTAATGAGTTTAAGATTAAGAATGCTATGAAATGTAACGATTGTAAAGTATCCAGAAGATAACCAGGCCTGGTCAATCTCGAGAGCCTCAAAGTAAGGCTTTAAACTTAATAATAACAATAAGAGTGTCAAAGTAATTGCTGGGAAAAAGTTACGTTTAAAAGGATCATGCCACTCTTGCAGCATTGCTGTACGCACCTCTCCAAATAGGTGTTTGATATAGTGACTGCCGACAATCGCCAAACTAATCCAACCGTAAAATAAAATCCACAATGCAATATTACTGTCCAAATCTAACTGTGCCGTAAGATGCTGTGCATTCAAGCCCGTACCTATAAGCCCCATTGGCATACCAAAATAGAGAATGGAAGGCAGGTAGTTAATGCGCATAAGTGGCCGATTTAAAGTTTGGAAATACACTCATTATAAAAATATTTACGTCCTAAGGTTTGTTTGTATGGATTCAGTCGGTTTAAATTAAAAGTAGTATTCGGCTTCTTTTAAAAAAGAGCTTTATCTTTTTTCTACAAGGTCTATCGTATAATGTTTTTTTTGTAATTGAAACTCTGCAATTTATTATCGAAAAATAAAAGGTCATAGTATGGATACGACTCAAACGGCAAGACTAGCCTATTTTCCCATTAGTCTTTTTGGCGCCATTATGGGATATAGCGGACTGACTTTAGGCTTTACCAAAGCACATGAGGTTTTAGGTGTTAGTGCGCTGTTTTATCAGGCTTTAACCCTATTAACGACGTTGTTTTTCATACTGATAACCCTGACCTACTTAGCGAAAGCTTTTAAATATCCAGAAGCTGTTCGTCAAGATTTAAACGATCCTATTGCTTTACACTTTTTCCCAACCTTTAGCATCAGTCTGGTATTACTCAGCATTCTTTATAAAACATCTATGCCTGAGATGGCAAGCGTGCTGTGGTATTTGGGGGCGATTATCCAGTTTGGTTTATTGCTTTATATTATGAATAACTGGATTAATCACGAAAAATGGCAAATCGCCCACCTGAACCCCGCTTGGTTTATACCAGTCGTCGGTAATATCCTTATCCCATTAGGTGCGCCTGCTTTTTCTCATGTCGAGCTAGGCTGGTTTTTCTTTAGCATCGGTTTAATCTTCTGGTTAATACTTAACAGCATTGTCATGTACCGCCTATTTTTCCATCCACCGCTACTAAAATTGCTCGAACCTACGCTCTTTATTTTGATTGCGCCACCTGCCGTTGGCTTTATCTCCTATATGACCCTAACAGGAAACCAAGGAATTGATGATTTTGCACGTATTTTATATTACATAGCCCTGTTCCTAACAATCCTATTACTGAGTCAAACTAAGCGTTTTTTGCGTGTGCCTTTTGCCCTATCATGGTGGGCCTATACCTTCCCATTAGGCGCCATTACCGTAGCGAGCTTCATTATGTATCAACATTTAAAGTTTGATATTTTCGTTTACTTAGCCGGGTTCTTTTTATCGGTTCTATCTGCACTGGTATTACACCTTACACTCAAAACCATTATGGCTATTAAGAGTAAGAAGCTTTGTGTGGCTCCCCTACCACTGAGCACTCCAGTAGTACTCATTTCAGAAAAATAAGCTTGTTTTTATCTATCATTGCAAAGTCCCTAAAACCGGAGTTTTGCATTGCTGACCTTTGTAACATCAAGCCCAAAGTATTCTGTATTTGAAGAGCAAACACACTATAATTCAACCACTCCAATAGACAAGTTAGGTGACCATGACTCTTTCCCTACCAGCAAATCAAAACCATGCGATTCAATACTGCATTACGCCCATAGATCCAAAGGGACACTTATTCGAAGTCACTTTGACCATTGAAGCCCCTATCCAGCCTTATCAACAAGTCCGTTTACCGAACTGGATTCCAGGCAGTTATTTGATTAGGGACTTTTCAAAACACTTGATTGATTTAAAAGCCATGGATGCCAAAAATGAGCCTATTGAGCTGTTTTTAATTGAAAAGTCGACTTGGCAGTTTGCGAGTAATGGCAAGCCTGTCACAATTCGTTATCAAGTCTATGCTTGGGATCTCTCCGTACGGGGTGCACATTTTGATGAAAGTCACGCCTTCTTTAACGGCACCTCACTCTTTTTAGCCGTCGATGGACAACGTGAAAAACCTTGTTCATTAGAGCTTCTTAGCACGGCATTCACCAAAGCCAATCACTGGAAAATAGCCACGGGATTACCCTCTTACAAAGTTAATAAATACGGTTTTGGTACTTATCATGCGCCGAACTACAATTCGTTAATAGACCACCCTTTTGAACTGGGTACCTACACTGAAATAGACTTTGAAGCTTGTGGCGTTCCACATAAAGTAGTGTTAACCGGACTTTTTGACTTGGATGAAGATCGCCTCAAGGCCGACCTTATTAAAATATGCGAATATGAAATCAAACTATTTGGTGAACCTGCTCCGATGAAAAGCTACCTTTTTCAGGTAATGGTGACCGGCAGTGATTATGGTGGTCTCGAGCATCGAAATTCAACCGCTTTAATGTGCAGTCGTGATGACCTACCCTATATAGGGATGAAAAAGGCGACCGATGGTTATTTGAAGTTTTTAGAGCTCTGCAGTCATGAGTACTTCCATACCTGGAACGTCAAACGTATTCAGCCAGAAATTTACCAGAAAGCAGATTTAAGTGAACCCGTTTATACCAATCAATTATGGTGGTTTGAAGGTATTACCTCTTACTATGATGGCTTGATTTTAAAACGCGCAGGCCTGGTTGATAATGAAACCTACCTAGACTTATTAGCCAAACAGATGACCAGTGTCTATCGTATGCCCGGGCGCTTTCTACAATCGGTGGCTGAATCGAGTCTGTTAACTTGGACAAAATTCTACCAGCAGAATGAAAATGCGCCGAATGCGATTATCAGTTACTACACCAAAGGCAGCCTGATTGCTTTAGGCTTAGACTTAACGATTCGTCAGCAGACCCAAGGAGATAAATCACTGGATGACGTTCTACTACATTTATGGCAACACTTTGGTAAAACGGCTGTCGGCTTGCAAGAAGGTCAAATTGAAGCGCTCTGTTCAGAGGTTTCTGGGATTGATTTAACAGACTTCTTCAACCGTTATTTACACGGCACAGAAGACCTGCCATTTGAGACCTTATTTAAAGGTGTGGGCATTGAATTTAGTTTACGCCAACCTACCTCTCTAACGGATTCTGGAGGAAGCATCCCCCCTGAAGAGGAACTGGTCGAGTTGCAATTCGGTGCAAATGTATCTGATACCCTACAACAAACGGTGAAAATAACCCATATTTGGAATAATCGACCCGCATACCAAGCTGGTTTGTCGGCTGGTGATGAGTTAATTTCCATTAATGGCGTAAAAATAAGCAATCAATCACAGCTTCAACAACGCCTGAAGCGAAGCCAAGAAAATACTCCTTGGCAGTGCCATTTTTTTAGAAGAGATGAGTTAAGAAGCTGCCTCGTGCATTTAACCCCTGCAGCAACAGATCGAGTCACACTTATTGAAATGCCAAATAAGCCTACAAACAGAACTAAATGGTTAACCTAAAATGAATTCAAATAAGACAATAACAGAACCTAGCACTCAAGAGGCTCTGCAGGCTCTAAGCAATCAGGTTCAAACGCTTGAAATGAACCAGGCCTTTCAAGAAGACAGTATGGAGGCCATGGAAAAAACCATTGTGCAACAACATTTGGAGATTCAAAATCTTCAAAACCAAATGAGACTGCTGTCAGATTATCTAAAAGCGTTAAGACAAGATGCTGGGCAAGGTGGCATCAAAAGTCCTGAAGATGAAGTTCCGCCTCCGCATTATTAATGCTCAACAATTCAAAGGTGCGCTTTAAATGGCTGGTAGAATGTAGATTAAGTGCTTTATTTTTGTTTAAAAGAACTTATTTAATAGTGGACTCAATACCATGAAAAAAATCGTACTACTTATTGTTTTGCTGGTTGCTTGGCGACACTTCTATTACATTCCCGATGCGCCTGAAATGGGGCCAGGAGCTTTTGCGAGTAGCTTGCCTTCTCAAGAAAATGTTTCAGTAAGGCCTTTTTGGTTTAATGGTTACGAACTTACCCCACGAGCAATCTTCGCTGTGAGCGCAAAAGTCATCTCTGCCGAACGCTATTATTTTGATTACAAAGCTAGAGTTTCTCCTGTCGATTTCGCGTTGGGATGGGGACCTATGTCGGATGAAAGTATCTTAGAGCAGATTGATATTTGGCAAGAAGATCGTTGGTATAAGTGGGAGTCGGATAATATGCCGATTTCCAAAGAGGAGATCATTCTTAACAGTAGTAATATGCATATGATCCCAGAAACCGATACCATTGCAGAAGAGTTAAAAAGGGTCAGAAATGGCGATTTAGTCTCTATATCTGGAATGTTGGTGGATGTTAGAAGTGGGAGTAGCTGGAAGTGGAAGACGTCGACAAGCCGTTCAGACACAGGGGCTACCGCTTGTGAAATTGTCTTTGTTAAATCGATAGAGATTATCGATCCAGTTTACTAGGCTACTCGTTAGAAGCGAGTGATTGTCAGAAATGACCAGGCCTGGTCAAATCGCCTTAAAGCCTAGTTTGAAGTTTTATTTAAACAGAGTTAGCATTCAAAGAGGCCTAAAAAAGGTGTATTTGAATGCTAAAGAGAGCTCGATAGAACCTTAACGTCTTCTTTTAAAAGTTCCATCACTGAGATCATGAATTGTTTTTTGCTTGCGGTTCAACTGCCTATTGATAGCCGATGCTTGTTTTACCGTAGTGCGCACACTGCTGCCTTGATTGTGACGCAGATCTGGACGCGCCTCTTCAGGCATATCAACCGATTTTAAGAGCTGATTAACTTGCTTCCAACTAAGTTCTTCTGTCTTACCCTTGCGCAGGCTTTTAGGGATCGTGAAACTACCATAACGAACACGATGCAGGCGACTGACAGGATGGCCTTGAGACTCCCATAAACGACGAACTTCACGGTACCTACCCTGTTTTAGAGTTACGCGATACCAGTTGTTTTGACCTTCATCCTGGGTTTGCATTTTTTGAATATTCGTAAACTTAGCCACTAAGCCCGGCTCTAACTCAACACCTTTCAGCATTAACTTAATGGTTTCTTCTTTGACCTCACCAAATACACGTACCGTATATTCACGCTCCAACTCGTAGGATGGGTGCATCATGCGGTTAGCTAACTCACCGTTATTGGTCAGAATAAGCAGTCCACTGGTGTTCAAATCCAAACGCCCAATACTAATCCACCGACCATTAAAAATACGTGGCAGTTGTGTGTAGATGGTTTCTCTACCCTTATCGTCTTCACGGCTGCAAACACGACCTTCTGGCTTGTTATAGAGAATGACTTGGGTCGGTTGTTTTTCTAAGCGAGACTCTTTGATTAATTGATCCTTAACTTGGATGCGATCATTCGCAGCATCCGCTCTATCGCCTAACTTCGCGACGCGTCCATTCACTTTCACTGAACCCTCTTCAATCAAAGGTTCTACGGAGCGTCTAGAACCAAAGCCCGCTCGAGCTAAGATTTTCTGTAACTTTTCACCTGGCTGTGGAGTTGGTTTTGCAGTGCGCTTTTCAGTTTGCTCGGGGGTTGTCATCTGTTTCTCTTTTATTATGGGTAACGATGTCACATCGTGATTAATTAAATATTAAATGCCGACTAACGTAAAGATAGTCGTTTTGAAAAAAGTGTAAGGACCAATTAGCAGAGGCCCTAACATGCCCATTATCATTAGGCCGACAATGATAATAAAACCAAATGATTCAAGGCGATTGTATTGCCAAGCCAGTTTTTTAGATAGAAAAGCCGATACAACACGGCTACCATCCAGTGGTGGGATCGGTAGCAGGTTTAAGACCAATAGAATAAGATTGATACTGACACCAGCAATGCCGGTATAAACCATAAACTGCCCCACCTCAGGCGTGCTGACTTGAAGCATTAGGCCAATTTTGGCAATCACAGCCCAGGCAATTGCCATAATTAAGTTTGCTGTGGGACCCGCCACGGCAACCCAGGCCATATCGCGACTTGGGTTTTTAAAGTTACGGGTGTCGATCGGTACCGCTTTCGCCCAACCAAATACAAACCCACCCATAACCAGTAAAGCGACCGGCACAACGATGGTCCCAATTGGGTCAATGTGTTTAATAGGGTTTAAAGTTAAGCGTCCTAGCATGCGAGCCGTTTGATCACCAAGTTTTGAGGCTACCCAACCATGTGCGACCTCATGCAAGGTAATCGCAAAAATAACGGGTATTGCCCAAACAGCAATCTTTTGTATTAAGGTTAATTCATCAAATCCCATCATGTCAAAAACTCTCCCTGTCCTTGACGAACTAATACCGGCTCTTCTTCGGTAAAATCAATTATGGTTGTTGGCTCAAAACCACTAAAACCGCCATCTAAAACCGCATCTAAAGTATGCCCCAACTCTTCCTGAATAGACCAACCATCGGTCATTGGATGCTCTTCTCCTGGTAAAATCAAAGAGGCGGTAACTAAAGGTTTATCAAAATAAGCCAGCAGAGCATTGGTGACTATATTTGGGGTGACGCGCAGTCCAATGGTCTTACGTTTAGGCGATTGCAAGCGTTTAGGAACTTCTTTACTGGCGGGCAAAATAAATGTGTACGGGCCAGGAAGGTGGCTTTTTAAATAACGAAATTGGGTATTACCAACCTTAGCATATGCCGATAAATTGCTTAAATCACGGCACATTAATGTTAATTGATGCTGTTCATCTAAGCGGCGGATCTCACGAATGACATCAATACCTTTTTTACTATCCAATAGACAGCCTAATGCGTAACCCGATTCGGTCGGATAGGCGATAACACCGCCTTTATTAAGAACATCCACGACTTGTTTTAATAAACGATCTTGTGGATTTTCGGCATGTACGCTGATGTAAAAACAATTTTTGGGTAGAATTTTTGCCACAGTTTTCCTAGATTTTTTCACTGTATTGAACAAGCCAGAATTGATACAAAAAACAATTCCAAATCTTATAAATAAGTCATTTTTAATAGGTTATTAGTCTAAATAATTGATTTCAAATGCAACTTCTAATATTCGGGAATTATACCTGGTTTATTAGAAATAATTTCAGAGTTTACAACTGCTTATCGAGGTAATCATAATAAACATTAATGGGGTCGTTAATCTTTGCTCTCAAGCCCTTTAATAGGGGTTTTAAATAACGTCCAAACAGGAGTGGCTTTTTCAGGCAGCGGAGCCAGCCATCCCAGTCCACGCCACGTGTGCTCCGGACGATGAAAATCCGAGCCTAAAGAGGCATACAAACCATGTGCATTCGCTCTATCCGCCATCCCAATAATATCAGAAGAGGGTCGTGATTGATTCACGACTTCAATCCCCTGACCTCCCGCTGATTTAAAATCAGTAATTAGCATATTGAGTTTACGACTGGTAAATCGATAGACTTTTGGATGCGCTATGACGGCGACACCACCCGCAGCAGTAATCCAGCCGACAACGGTTTCAAGCGCCGGCCATTCACTATTAATGTAACCGATACGACCCCTTTTTAGGTATTTATCAAAAGCTTGTGTAGCATTGCTAACCAAACCTTCTTCAATAAATAACTGAGCAAAGTGGCTTCTCCCTACAATACCAGAACCGACACGGTGCCTAATTTTGTCACCGAGATTGGTTAAATTAAAGTTATGACGCTGATCGAGTTTATCGATCATTTGGTTGGCCCTATCCCAACGCATGGCACGAACCTCAGCAAGGCCCGTTTGAAAGACCTTATGCTTTACATCAAAATCCAAACCAACAATATGAATAGTTTGGCCCCTCCAACTACAAGAAGCCTCAACGCCTGCAATTAATTGCACCCCTTGTTGTTCGGCATACTCTAAAACCGATTCATAACCAGCCGTCGTATCATGATCTGTGATTGAAAGACACTCAACATTATATTGCACAGCTAAATCAATGATTTCTGAAGGAGTTAGCGCACCATCTGAGGCCGTGGTATGGCAGTGGAAATCTACTTTCATATTTTATTTATTTATCCATTTCTTTTAATCGAGTGTAAACCCATATAGAATCGTATAAATTACCATAAAAAACCAACTATAAGAATCCTAATGAAATTACTATTTGACCTGTTCCCCATCGTTCTCTTTTTTATCGCCTACAAAATGTATGATATCTACACCGCGACGGCCGTCATCATTGTTGCTTCAATTACTCAAGTACTCTATTTTTATATTAAAAATAAACGTGTCGAGAAGATGCACATCATTACCTTAGTTCTAATTCTAGTGCTAGGTGGCCTGACGCTTTACTTTCAAGACGAAGATTTTATTAAGTGGAAACCAACGATTGTCAACTGGGGCTTTGCATTAGTCTTTCTGGGCAGTCACTATATTGGTAAGAAGCCTATTATTCAACGCATGATGGATCAGATGATTCAATTACCTGAGGTAGTTTGGGGACGCTTGAGTTGGTTATGGATTACCTTCTTTATTCTGTCCGGAGCGACCAATCTATATGTTGCCTTTAATTATGATACGAATACCTGGGTGAATTTCAAACTGTTTGGTTTAATGGGTATGACCATAGTCTTTATCGTAATCCAGGGGATTTACATCAACAAGTATATGCAAGAGTCGGAGTCCGAAGCTGAAGGTGAGTTACTTTTAGACGGAAATGACATGGATATTGTCGATGAAATACAAGTACAACAAACAGATACCAACTCTAAAGAAACGACAGCCCCTAAAAACCAATAAAGTTAGGCCTGTTTATCTCTACAAATTTAAGGGAATTTAAAATGTTATATTCAATTATTGCCTATGATGTACCTAATAGCCTACCTTTAAGAGACAAGGCCCGCCCCGCTCATGTGGCACGCTTAAAGGCGCTTCACGTTGGAAACCGTTTAGTTTTAGCAGGTCCAAACCCTGCAATAGACAACGTTGAACCAGATGAAGCAGGTTTTACTGGTAGCTTGATTGTCGCCAGCTTTCAATCTTTAGAGCAAGCGCAGGAATGGGCAAATACAGATCCTTATATTGAGGCAGGTGTCTATGCTAAGGTGGAAGTAAAACCCTTTAAACAGGTTCTACCTACTCCAAATTACTAAAAAAGAATCAACCTCTATAACTTAAGCCTAACCATTCAAGAAGGTTTTAACGATGTCAAATGTTGCTTATTTAATCCCGAAACGTCAACAAAAAATGCAGTTACAAACGGCTGATCCATTAGAAATGATGAATGCAGAATTTGTGAAAATACCTCTATTAGGTTGGACATCAGCGGGTGATCCAATTCAGATAGAAATGGATTATGAAACTATTTCAGTACCTGCGAGCATGGTCAAAAAAGAGACGTTTGCTTTGCGTGTTAAAGGCAACTCCATGATTGATGAGAATATTGAAGATGGTGATATTGTCATTATAGAACGTCGTTCTTCCGCTGAAAATGGTGAGTCGGTCGTGGTTCGCATCAATAATGAAGAGGTCACTATGAAAAAACTTTATATTGAAAAAACAGGCGTTCGACTTCAACCAGCGAACCCTGATATGCAGCCAATTATCCTGAAAAATGCTGATATAGAGATTCTTGGAATTGTCACCGGTATTCTTAGACAACCGTAGATAAACCTACTTTGTAGGGGATTTATATCCCCCGCCTCAATCGTACCTTAATGGAACTTCATAACGATGCTATCCACTCAGCCTATCCAACTGTTCATAACGGGTGGAACTATTGATAAACAATATCAAGCCACCACCGGTAAACTTAACTTCCCCACTACGCACCTGCCACAACTCCTGCAAGAGGCAAACAGCACGTTAGACATACAGGTTCAAGTATTGATGCAAAAAGACAGCTTAGAGATGACTGACTTGGATAGAGAGCTGATTGACCAGGCCTGTTCAAATTGCAAAAGCCAGATGATTGTGATTACGCATGGTACTGACACTATGGTGGAAACGGCTTTATCTTTGTTAAAGCATGTTATTACTCATAAGTCGTCGAATAAAACCATTGTTTTAACAGGCTCGATGCGCCCTTTTATGTTGCAACACTCGGATGCGAGCTTTAATATTGGTGCCGCACTGATGGCGGTACAATTGGCACCTGCCGGCGTTTATATTTGTATGAATGGTCAACTTTTCAATGCGGGAGAGGTTAAAAAAGATAAGCCGCAAGGTTTATTTAAAACCCTATAGTTACAATTTAATTCATAGCCCTCTAGCCCCATAGAAATCTAAACCTATAGTCTCTCAATCCAACGGTTTGAACTTCCCTAATTCTCCACTTTTGCCCAGGAATTCTATGGCCATTATTTTTGCTTATATTTTTGTTGTACTGATCTGGACAACAACCCCTTTAGCCATTGTCTGGAGTGGGGAAACCGATTGGTTCTTTGGCGTCGCCGCCCGCACCTTATTAGGCGCATTGATTATCTTACCTTTGTTATGGTGGAAAAAAGCTAAACAACCGGCTTTCAGATTAGATTTTGAAGCTTTGAAAGTATATGCGATGGCCGCTTTACCCATCTTCGGTGGTATGACTTTAATGTACTGGTCCGCTCAATATCTACCATCTGGCTGGATTTCGATTGTCTTCGCTATGACGCCTGTCATGACCGGCATTATTGCCCATTATTTATTGCCCGACAAAAGATTAACGCCCCGAAAAATCCTCGCGATTGGTTTAAGTCTATTTGGCTTATGGCTCATTTTTGCCCCAAATTTGGAATCTAAGTTGGCTGGACTACAACTTATCGCTATCCTAGCCGCTTTAATGGCCGTGATATTACACTCTTTGGGCTCGGTACTAGTCAAACGCTGTGGCACTAACTTACCTGCGTTACACGTCGCCATTGGCGCTTTATGGGTGACGGTGATTGGCCATCTGATTATAGATCCAACAGCGCTGTTGACTTGGCCAGAACTGCAGGCACGTGAAAGTGCTGCCATCCTCTACGCCGCTACTGTAGGTTCGGTGATAGGGTTTTTACTGTATTTTTATTTAATACGCCATGTCGACGCGATGAAGGTCGCTTTAATCCCCGTGATTACACCGGTATTTGCGATATTGATTGGGCATTATTTAAATAATGAAAAACTTAGTTTAAGCCTTTGGTTTGGAACAGGAATCGTTATTTTGGGGCTGGTTTTATTTGAGTGGCGATTCAAAAATCGCAAAGTCATTTAAATAAAGAATGACCAGGCCTGGTCATTCTTAAAATAGACTAAAATGAATAACAAAAGCCTGTATTAAGACTCAATTAACGATCATCAAAGCTATTTGGGGATAATTATTTTACCACTCCAAGGCTTTTAAATACTTAAACAACTCTTTGGCTGATTTAGCGGGTTTATCTTGAGCTAGTTCCTTCTGAGCATTACGAATCCATTGACGTAACTGTTGTCTATCCGCATTAGTATAGTGCAGCATAAACTCACTTAAGACATCATCTCCGCCCTCAATCAAGCGATCTCGCCACTGCTCTAACTTATGAAAGTGTGCGTTTTGCTGCTTTATTTTACTTTCCGCTTCAGCCAACCTTTGCTTAATTTCAATAAGCAAAGGTTCATCTTGACGTAACATCTTGCCGATAAAAAGCTTTTGACGTTTTAAAGCCGGGCCATGATCCATAGACTTATAAAGAAAGATTGCTTCTGTGAACTTTTCAGGAAACTGAAGCTTCTTGATTTCAGTATCGGTCATTGCCGCAACTCTATCACCTAAGTCAGTCACCGCTTGCGCGGCATTTTTTATTTGGGTTCGGCTTTCAAACTCTTCTTGCTCCCAGTCACGGACTTCATGTTCCTTTTTGACTCTATTTACATTACGAGGTCTAACCATTTGTCACTCCCGACATTTCAATCCATTCTTGTTCTGATAATACCGGAACCCCTAAAGATTCGGCTTTTGTAAGTTTAGAGCCGGCCTTTTCGCCGGCAATGATATAATCTGTTTTCGCAGAGACACTACCTGTTACCTTGGCGCCGAGTCCTTCTAGCAGCTGCTTGGCATCTTCCCTTGATATCTGCATTAAGCTACCGGTTAAAACCACAACCTTGCCAGCAAAAGGTGAATCAACCGCCCTATTTTGGGATTGAGGTGTTGGCCAATGTACACCAGCTGTTATTAAGCCGTTGATGACTTCCTGGTTATGAGGTTGCTGAAAAAAGGTCACTATATTTTCGGCTACAATTCCCCCAACATCGGAGACATCAAGTAAAGCATCCTTGTCTGCTGTCTGGATATTGTCCAGGGTTACAAAGTGATTAGCAAGGTGTTTGGCAGTTACTTCACCTACTTCCGGAATGCCTAATGCGTAAATAAAGCGAGATAAAGTCGTTTCCTTTGCCGCTTGAATTGCGCTAATCACCTTAAAAGCGGACTTTTCAGCCATTCTATCAAGCTCTAATAAGCTTTCAATGGTCAAGGAAAACAGATCATCTGGATGGCGCACTATATTCAAATCAGTCAGTTGATTGATAAGTTTATCACCCAATCCCTGTATATCGAACGCTTTACGGGAGACAAAATGCTGTAAAGCACGTTTGCGTTGTGCAGGACAAAACAGACCTCCGGAACAACGGTACACGGCTTTATCATGTTCTTTAATAACCGTTGAATCACACACAGGACAACTGCTCGGCATATTGAATAGGCGGACAGAGGCTTGACGTTTACTTAAAACAGGACCCACGACTTCTGGAATCACGTCTCCAGCCCGACGTACAATGACGGTATCGCCAATACGAATATCCTTTCGCTCTATTTCATCCATATTATGTAAGGTTGCACTGGAAACCATCACTCCAGCGACGTTCACTGGCTGTAAGCGCGCCACAGGTGTTAAAGCGCCAGTGCGTCCAACTTGAATTTCTATGTCGAGCAATTCAGTCCAGACTTCTTCCGCAGGAAATTTTCTGGCAATTGCCCAGCGTGGTGCTTTGGCCGTAAAACCTAGTTTTCTGTGATATCCTAAAACATCAACTTTATAGACAATACCGTCAATTTCATAGGGTAATTCTTGGCGTTTCGCTTGTAACTGATCATAATAATCGGCCATTCCTTTTGCGCCATAGACCACTTTCGCGTCAGGATTGGTGGGCAATCCCCAGGCTTTAAATTGCTCAATCGCCTTATGATAGAGAGCGGGTAAAGGCCAATCATCACTGATTTCTCCCCAACCATAGAGATATAAACTTAACTGCCTTTGCGAAGCTATTTTCGGATCCAGTTGACGCAGTGTGCCGGCCGCCGCATTACGTGGATTCGCAAACGGTTTTTCAGCCTTTTGCAGGCTGATCTCATTTAGCTGATTGAACACGGTTTTAGACATAAATATTTCACCACGAACCTCTAAGACGGCAGGCCACCCCTCTCCTAATAGCTCAAGAGGTACCGAACGAATGGTACGTATATTATGAGTAACATCCTCTCCGACCGAGCCATCGCCACGGGTAGCCGCTTGTACCAATTTACCGGATTCATAGCGTATATTGATCGCTAAACCATCCATCTTCGGCTCTGCTGCATAGGCTATTGGTAACTCTTCTGCAATATTTTCGGCAATAAGTTTGTCGTTAACTTTACGTTCAAAACCCACTAAATCATCTTGATTAAATGCGTTTTCAAGCGAAAACATCGGCACTGCATGTTTGACCGATTGAAAGTGTCCTAAAGGTTGATCGCCTACACGCTGTGAAGGCGAGTCCGCGGTAATTAATTCTGGATGCGCCTTTTCAATTTGCAGCAATTGTTGATACAACAGATCATATTGCGCATCACTTATTTCAGGCTTATCTAAAACATAATAGGCATAGTTATGCCTTGCCAATATTTTCTTCAGGTCTTGTAGGGTATTGTGAATGGATTCAATTGGCATTATTTAGGGGGCTTTTTGCAATATTTTACGGAAAGGCTGTAACAGTTTAAATAGATTTAAAAAATGAACTCTAGGTAATCCAGAACTATTACCTTTTATATCAGAACCATTAAAGAGGCTCTGACTCATAGGCCACTGCGGTATCTCGCATAGACTGCAGATTTGACTCTTTCATAATCTGGCGTTCCATATTGTAAAGTTTGCCTTCTAAACGTTGAGAGACCTTACGTGCCATCATAATCAAATCATCCATAGCTCTTGGGGCTCGGACAGTTGAAGGCAGTTCAAGAATCATAGCCACTCCTGGAGTGGCATAATTCTCATGGTCTTCTGATGGAAAAACTCCAGGTTCCAAAAGATTGGCAACCTTAATAATCTCATTCCCCATACTGTCCTGCTTTACATAAATACCTTGATCTGAAAAAATTAAACCTACACCCAGGAGAGCGTGATTTAAGGCTGTCATAGAAAACTCCTGTGCCGGACTCATCACTAATATAACAAAGACTTCGTACCCCTGCTTTTCGCCTGAGGCCACTCCAGGGGACTTGCCTAACTCTTCTGTAGGCACACCAAAGGTTGGTTTCTCATATTCCGGTGCAGCATAGTGGTAATCCGCAGAATTCATACCTGGGTCTTCAACGATTAGGCGGTGGTGTTTACCCCCTTTTTCATTTGTGCCCAACAAGGCAATGTCTGAATTAATTTTGTCTTCTGTTTTGTGTTGTTTTTCGCTTGCTACAGCTGCTTCGTCAGCTATCTCTTGTTCCACACTCTTAGCCGGCTCGGGAGATAGTTCTGGCATATCTGCCGTTGTCGTAGGAGGCGACTGCTCAGGTAGATCAAAATCTTCACCGAAAGAGAGCGTGGCTTGATGATGGTTAAACTCTACTTCCTCTAAAGCCTCAGCTCTAGTCAAACGATCATGGGTCAATTTTGAAACCGGGATGTGTGCAGTTCCAAGCTCATTCAGCGCTTTAGAAGCTTGTTCGGGTTGCTGAGGGGCTGGTTCTTGTTGAGCCGTTGATGTTGCTTTTTTCTTAGAACCTGTTGATCGACTACGGCTTAGAAAATACAGCCCGGCAATAACAACGACAGCAAATACAAGTAAAACTTGTTGTAACTCATTCATCTATAATCGCTCCGAAACATGAATGGATATCCATAGTAAAAGGGTTAAAAAACATTATAAGATTGTACCTTTTATGCGAGGTCTATTTCCAGTCAATTCATGTTTAAATGGTATTGTTTTTCGCAAAATAAGATACCGATTATTCTATAATTGTGCTATTGAATTTTCATGTCGCTTCAACATAATACCTTTACATTAAATTTATTGAGCCATTATACAAATGTCTGTCGAAAATCCTGAAAACATTGCAAATAGCACTCTTAATAGGTCCAGCATGAGGTCAGGCACGACTCCAGAATCAATTATTGTACTGGGGATTGATGTCGGTACATCAGGTATAAGGGGCTGCATCGTTGAAAAGAAATTACCCTGCGATAGTCTCAAAAAGCGCCCTACTGAGCTAAATAAAGAGAAAGAATTATTACTTTACAGTGCTTCAGTAGCACTAGAGTCGCCCATCATCAACGAATCCAATAATAGTTCCACACAAAACCCTCAGCACTGGATTGATGGAATGAATCAACTGCTCTTTAAAATATATGAAGGGTTTGATTTAAGCATTGTTACAGACCTGGTACTTGATGCCACCTCTTCAACGGTATTGCTTTGTAATCAACGGGGAGAACCTTTAACCGAAGCATTGATGTATAACGACCAACAAGCCATTAAAGAAGCCATACAAATTAGCCAAACTGAGGGGGTTAATCCAAACAGTGGTGCTACTGGTGTTTCAAGCAGCTTGGCAAAGGTTCTTTTATTACTGAAAAGGCAAAAGCAAAATGACGCAAGAGCTACTCAGAACAGCTCAAGCGCTACCATTCAGAATGAACAACCAATCTATATTTGCCATCAAATTGACTTTCTCAACTATTTTTTGAGCGGAAAAATCAATACAACAGATGAAAACAACGCCCTTAAAACCGGTTATGACTCTATTAACCAGGCCTGGCCGGCTTGGGTTAAGAAGATTTTAAACCTTCAAAATAGCCAGTTAAAACTACCAAAGGTTGTTAGACCAGGGGCAATTTTAAGCTTTTTAAGCGCTAATATTACAGCGCATTATGGTTTTTCAGGATCAACTTATCTGCACGCGGGTACCACCGACAGCATTGCTGGATTTTTAGCCTCTGGAGCCCATCAAATCGGTGATGTGGTGATTTCATTGGGTTCAACATTAGCCATTAAAGTCATTTCAGCCGTGCCTGTTTTTTCAAGTGAATTCGGCATCTACAGCCATCGACTGAAAAACAATTGGTTAGTCGGAGGGGCCTCTAATTCGGGAGGTGCGGTATTAACAGAACAGTTTTCAATGATGGAAATAACGGCTTTAATCAGTGCGATTCAAATTTCCAAGCTGAACTTACCAGAAACCGAACAAATAGCCTATTATCCCCTGACTAAAATTGGAGAACGATTTCCTATTGCGGATTCAAAATTACAACCTATAATGCCCTCAAAACCAACCCAGAAAATGAATCTTCAAGCACCTTCGATTGAATACCAGCGCTATTTCTTGAACTTGATTCACGGACTTATTCACATTGAACAACTGGCTTATGAAAAACTTCAAGCTCTGGGATGCCATCCCAAACAGATCTATGCGGTGGGTGGTGGCGTACAGAATAAGCTTTGGATGTCGCTCAGAGCAGAACGGTTGCAAAACACCTTCAAACTGAGCTATCCAACGTCTCGTGAAGCCGCTTTCGGCGTAACCCGACTTGTTGAAACAGATAATCCCTGAACATCCGTATTTCAAATAAACCAATATCTAAGCAAACTAAAAAAGAGGCCGTCATGATCAATACTAAGACAATTATCGAACTCATTGAGCAACTAAACAGAGGTCCAGTTGACTTTAATATAGTCATGCAAGTCATTGAAAGTGGGTATAGCTTTACGCCAAGTGAGTTTAAAAATGGCCAAGCTATTAATGCTGAAAACACCAATAATGGTTCCTGTAAAATATTTGCTTTTGGTCAGCTGAATGGATTATCAAAACAAGCCACATTGAATGCGTTTGGCCGTTTTTATACCGAAGATGTTCTAAAACACCCTGAAAATGAAGATCATCAGAATATTCGTAATTTTATAGAATTTGGTTGGGATGGTATTCACTTTGAAAAAACGGCTCTTGCATTAAAGTAAGGTTAAATAAGTGAAAAAAAAGCCCGCAAACCAGGCTTGGTTTGCGGGCTTTTTGCTTTTAGACCGGCTGACTATAGCGGGGCTAAATCACGGCTATTAAGCCGCGTGTATCTTTCTAACTAATGCTAAGTCCAAATAAGTATGTCCCTGTGCATCGCCATCCAACACAGCAAATGCATCATCCGCTTCTCCCATTTGGTTCAATACTAACTCTGCACCGCTGAAGTCATCTTCTTTGGTGTACTCATTAATTGTAATAATAGTTTTAAGGTTTGCACCTTGCGAAGACTTAAAACCATTAAAAGAATCTTCAAATGCAATCGCATCATCAGCCGTCAGATTCATTTGCTCTAAAGCCCAGAGGTAAATATCTGGCGCAGGCTTTTTAGCGGGTACGATATCTCCCGCAGCGATGACTTCAAACCAACTCTCTGAATCAGGACCTAACGTATTGACCAATAGAGCTGTTACGTTAGCAGGAGTGGTTGTTGTCACAACCGCCATACGCATACCTTCTGCTCTTGCTTCAGCAATCAGACGCTCCACACCAGAGCGTAAAGGGATTTTACCTTCCTTCATCAACTGCGTATAGAAATCCGTCTTCGATAGATGCAAACCTTTAACAAAGTTATCATAATCATCTGGTTTAATGAAATCAGTATTAAATTTCTCTAGATAATAACGGATACGCTCTTTCCCCCCCGTTACGGCAAGTAGCTCACCATATAGAGCTTCATCCCAGTTCCAATCCAATCCAGCGGCTTGAAAAGCCATATTGAACGCTGGGCGATGGCCGTCACGTTCGGTATCCGCTAGTGTTCCATCTACATCAAATAAAAGTGCTTGTAATGTCGCCATAAGATTCTCTTTTTTTATAGTTACTTTTTTGAATATTAAACTGGAAAAGGATTTTCCTTGATATGCAGATGAATTTCAAGACAAAAATGCTTTTTCAACGCGCACTATCCGAGGATTAATTACTTATTCAGTGCAAAAAATATCTTGTTCTCTCTCTATAAAACTGATATAAAAGCCAGTTACTACCAACAAACAAAAAATACTTATCCAAGCATCAGAATTTTCAAAAGAACAAATGAATAACAACTTAATAACTTGAGTTAAAATAACAACTATAGAGCGTGTACATAATAGAATACGCAGAAAGGTACTAGGAGTACAGGAAATGGAAACAGACATGGATTTTATTGAAAACTACCCGGCCTATAAGCCTTCTAAAGGCGAAGAGTATATGAGCCCCGCGATGTTAGAGCACTTCAAAGAGAAATTAAATGCTTGGAAGACACAGTTAATCGTAGAAGCAAACAGTACCGTTTCTCACCTGCAAAAAGACTCTGATACACCTGCTGATCCAAGCGATCGTGCCTCTCAAGAAGAAGAGTTTGCTTTAGTACTCCGTACCCGAGATCGTGAACGTAGACTCATCAATAAGATTAATCAATCTTTAGATGACATCCAAAATGGTGACTTCGGTTACTGTAGAATGAGCGGCGATGAGATTGGATTAGCACGCATGGAAGCCCGTCCTACGGCGACCCTTACTGTTGATATGAAGCGCAAGCAAGAAATCCGTGAAAAGCAAGGAGTTGCTTAAATTAGAAGCTTTAAAAGCGTTAACGCTGAATTTCCACAATGGACTTCAGAAAAAACGGTTTTTCAGTTTAAGAAAGCTCAGGTGTTATAGCATAATATGAACACCTGATTGGAGCTTGTTCGCCAATGGTGCAACCTAGCTAACAAGCCAAAGCCCTCTATTGGGAGTTCAATCCCGACTATTCAGAATATTCCCACAAATCTAATTTCACTAAGCAGAAGGCTTTATTATATTGACTGCAGCCGAACTGATTAATGCACTTTCCTTACCACAAACTTACAACCATCCTGTTGAAGTCATTACGACGATAGAAACCCACATCTCTATTGTTTTTCTAACGGGTCCCTATGCCTATAAGCTCAAGAAAAATGTCAATTTTGGGTTCTTAGACTTTAGTAGCTTAGAAAATCGTAAAAAATTCTGCGACCTTGAAGTTAAGCTTAATAAACGCTTTGCACCGCAACTTTACTTAGATGTACTCGCCATCTATTTAGATCACAACCAACAAGTGACGCTCGATGCAGATAAAGCGCATTCCGCTCCAATCGAGTATTTGGTTAAAATGAATCAGTTTGATCCCAATCAGGTTCTCGGCCGACTCTTGCTAAATCAAGGATTAAGTTCAGCACAGGTTGAAGCATTGGCTTTTCAAATCTCTGACTTTCATCTAAATGCTGAAATAGTCGAAAATAACAGCCTATTGGGAGAGCCTGAAACGATTTTACAGCCCATGCTAGACAATTTCGGTACCCTTTATGACTCTTTGCAAAATCATCAAAAAACGGCTCTAGATGAGCTGCATAGGTGGACATTACAGCAGTTTGAAATGCTACGTCCCTTTATCAAACAGAGAAAATCAGACGGTCATGTCAGAGCCTGCCATGGAGATCTACATATAGACAATATCACGCTCATTGAGGGACAACCGGTACTCTTTGACGGCATTGAATTTAATGAAAATTTTCGCTGGATAGATGTTATTAGTGACCTGGCTTTTCTATTGATTGATTTGGATTTTAGAGACCAAAGACAACTTAAACGAATGGTTTTATCACTCTATTTGAGTCGAACAAATGATTACAATGCTTTGAAATTACTAACTTTCTATAAAGTTTATCGAGCTTTAGTACGCGCTAAAATAACGGCATTACGAGCCGCGCAACTCCCCATCGATAGTCTAGACTTTAAACGTAAAATGCAAAAGACAACCGAGTATGTCAATCTTGCTCGTCAGTATTCACAGCCCAATTCAGCCCCGAAAATCATCCTCTTGCAAGGTGTTTCAGGCTCAGGAAAAAGCCATCTCGCAAACTCCTTACTCGACATTATCGATGCCATAGTCATCAGTTCAGATAGAACCCGAAAGCAACTTTATGGAATCGACCCACTCGATCGAGTTCCCGCATCCGAAATAGCTCAGCTTTACGGGACATCAATGAGTCAAAAAACCTATCAAGCACTCTTAGAGCAAAGCCAAACTATTTTATCCCAAGGATTGAATGTTATTGTCGATGCGACTTTCTTAAAGAAAGAACATCAACAACCTTTTGTAAACTTAGCAAAGGAGCTTGAATGCCCTTCGTTCATTATCTATATTGAATCTTCAGTTGAAACTAGCCGTTATGCGATTCAAAATCGCTTGCAATTGAATGACAATCCATCAGATGCTAACCAACAAGTGATGCAACAGCAACTTAAGATCATTCAACCCCCACAATCTGCGAGTAACACACTGAAATTAAATGCAAAACTGCTACGTGATTTTTTTCCAGCTGACATGGTTAAAGAATTCTTAAAACGGCCGATAACATAATTATCGAAACCCCTTAGCAAACACTTTAAAGGTTTGGCTTATAAAGTCGCTATTAGGCAATCAAGGCGCTATCACTCAATGAATTTACAGGTTACCTCTCGTAAAACCAGGCACTATTTAATGCAGTTGAAAAATTCTTGTCTATGCATCCGACGAGGCAATCAACTTTTCTTAGTGTGCCTGTTTTTTGTGTCCGCCATTCAGGTCGCTCAAGCGGCTGAACCAGCCGTAAAACCGATTAGCCAAATAGAATTCTTAGGACTGGAACTCATCACAGCAAACCTTGATACAGTACGCCGTCATCTTTGGGATATTGGTGGGTTTATACAGGCTAGAATTAATGTAAGACAGCGCAACCTAGATAAGTTTTTTGCCTGGTCGAATATTCGAGATAGTTACTATGTGCAGTTTCGCTATAATAACTCAGGTAAGGTTACCTCAGTCAAGCGCTTGTACCATCCCTACTCTCAAGAGAGTACTCGCCCTTACAATGAAATTCAAACTCGTGATATTGCACTGCAATTAATCCAAAAAGTAGGTCAGCCTACGTCAATGATTAAAAAAGGCTGGGGCGGAAGTAAAAAATACCCAGCATACACATGGCAAGATGATAAGGTGACCATTAAGATCGATCGAGAAGGCAGTACTAAGTTAGGCAATGTCTTTATAGAATACATCATCGACATCAATGACCCCTTTGAGGTCATTAAAGAAGATAAGGGGCAAGCCTAGTGAATATTTCTACAAATTCAGCGTCTCAATTAGCCCTGCAAGGGATTCAAACAGGATTTCAAAAGTTGGCTGAAAACAGTCAAAACATTACGAGTTCGCTTAAGGCAGAGGAAAAGTTAACCTCACAAACGTCATCAACCAGCTTAGAGGCGAGTTTGATTGATAACCAACAAATATCTACTCAAATTCAAAGCCTTGCTAAAGTCATTAAAACGGAAGATGGCTTGATTGGGAAACTACTTGATAACTGGGCTTAGCTTATTCAGGTAATAAGCTCTTAACAAGTTTCAAGTCCATAAGCTAATCCCTTTAAAATAATCATTCAGCAAACCCTTCATCTAGCCTGCCAATAAAAGTTTTAATGAGCGGCCAAGCCTCGGTCAAGTGTTGAAAGGCATGATCCCCGCCTTTAAAAACTTGTATTTCTGTTTTAAGATCGCTTTTGTCTTGGTACTTCATCAAGGCTGTAGCCACATCAATAACCTCATCACCTTCATCCAACAGTAATAGTGCGGGAATGCTCTTATCAAGTCTGGTGACATCATAGCTTTCCAGTTGTTGAATATAGGCTTCATCAATTATGAATTTTTCGCCAGTACTGGGGTTACTGCTCGCACCTAAATACTGTAGAAAAATCGGCTTGGGATTTAAAGCAGGATTAATCATAATATAGGGCAGCCTATACTTCTGCCCCAAAAATTGTGCGTAATAGCCCCCCATTGAAGACCCCATAAGGACAATGGAGTGATTTTTTTGGGTCAATAACTCTTGTAGCAAAGCTTCTACTTTTTGAACACTCTCATCCGGACTTGAAATTGGGTAGGTCAGTGTAATGATTTCTTTAAATGCCGGTTCTAAAAGCACTTCTGAAGCTTGTTGAGTTTGACGATTTTCCATTTGAACTTGTTGAACAAGCCAACGCCCCTTCTGACTATTTGCACTGCTTAAAAAGCCGTGTAGATATAAGCATATAACGGATTGCATTCTGTTAAAATCCCATGATGATAAAAATACCGAAAATAGTACAACGCCCAGAAAATTCAACCGTTTATAAAGCGGCAAAATCACTGGGTTTATCCGACTTACAAGCCCAACTGGTCGCAAACCGAACCGATGATACAACAGATTTAGAGAAAATTATTTTTCCTAAATTAAAACACATCCAACATCCTCGTGCTTTAAAAAATTCAGAAGCCGCTGCCCGTCTAATTGCACAAGCGATTCAAGAGGATGGCGTGATTGTTTTGGCCACCGATTATGATACCGATGGTGTGACCTCAGCGTGGGTTGCTAAAACCGCGTTGGTAAACTATTTTGGCGTGCCTGAATCTCGTGTTGTGCACATTATCGGTGAGCGTAAGTCTGGTTACGGCATTACGGATGAGGTCGTTGAACGAATTTTAGATATTCCTAAACCCATCGCCTTAGTCATATCGGCTGATCAAGGCTCTAGTGATGAGCTTAGAATTGCACGTCTTAAAGCATCCGGCGTCAAGGTTTGCGTAACCGACCACCATCAAATGCCACTTGAAGGGCCGCCCAAAAGTGCTACCATCACCGTCAACCCCCAACAAGCGGGTTGCGAGTATGATAAAACCGTTGCTGGTTGTTATGTCATCTTTATTGTCATGTCTCAAGTCAGACAAGCCCTTATCGATGCCGGCCACTTAGCGGCTGACAGCGTCTCTTTAAAAGCCTTAGCCTTGAATGTCGCTCTAGGGACTGTTGCCGACAGTGTCAGTCTTAAAAGCCCCAATAATCGCGCAATCGTTCAATCAGGCTTACAGTTTATTAACCAATTTCAATCCCCTGCTTGGCAGGCGATGCGACTCTTGAATGATAATCGCGGACAGCCTTATGATGCTGAGTTTCTAGGATTTCAAGTTGCGACTCGCATCAATGCCGCCAGCCGAGTGAGTGATGTCACCACAGCATTTCATTTCTTAACGGCGCCAACGGCGCAACAAGCCCAAATCTATCTCGATCAATTGGATGCAGATAATATCAATCGTCGCGCCCAACAAGAAGGCATGCTACTACAAGCTAAACAAATCGCTGAATCTTTGTATCATCCTGAAAAATATACCATGACGGTTAGAATGCAAGGTAATGCTGGCATTCAAGGGATTATTGCTTCGCGTATTGGCGAACAATATGGCTTACCAACCGTTGCTATGACCGATTTGGAAGATGGCTTTATCGCTGGCAGTGGTCGCGGCATTGTTCCGAGTATTGATTTGCGAGGTGCATTCCAATGGATGTCTGAACAACATGCTGGTCTGTTTGTCTCAATGGGCGGTCATGCTGGTGCTGCAGGTTGCATGATTCCTGTTGAAAATTTTGAGGTGTTTACCGAACTGTTTGAACAAGCGATTAAAAGCCAATTAGGTGATGAAGCCCCTACCCCGATAATTGAAACCGACGGTCCCTTACAAGGTTGGCAGCTAACACCCGCCCTAATTGATGAGTTGAAAGCGTTAGAACCTTATGGCAGAGAGTGGCCTAAGCCTTTGTTTTCTGGACGCTTTAAAGTAAGTGAAGTCAGAACCGTGGGTCAGGCTAAAACCCACCTTTCATTCAAGTTGGTCACAGATGATAATCAACGTATAACAGCAATCTACTTTAATGCTAAAGAATCTGATTTGGAGTTAGACCCTTTTTCAAAAGGCGATTTAATTGAGTGCGTTTATCAACCTAGTTTGAACACCTACTACGGCAGAACCTCACTACAATTAAGATTAGTCACCGCTAAATGTGTTTGATGAAATAATTTTTCCTCATAAGCACCCGCGTGAATAGTGAAGCACTTTTAAAGATCCTAGAAACAAAAAAACCAGGCCTGTGGTCACAATAATCTGACCAGGCCTGGTTGTTTTAAAATAGTAATATCACTCAATAACAGATTGTTGAGATTTAAGCATTTAAGAAGCTTAGAATCTCTTTCTCAATATCCTGTTTATCAATCACGGTTTTCTGAGCTATCTTTTTAGAGAACAACTCAGAAATTTGTGCAGGTATCTTCACATTAGCTTTCTCGGCAATAATCTCTAAGGCTTCACGGTCATGTTTAACGACTTTCCCTGTTAAGGTGCTGGCAATCACGGGTGAGAACTTAGTCCACTCTGCCGTAGAGTAAGCGATGGTTTTAATCGACTTATCAGCCCTACAGGACTCATAAGTTTTAAAACAGGTCGCCGTGTGCGGACACATTAAGTACCCTACCTCAAACGCTTGCTTAATATAATTCAGCCCTTCTTGATCTGTACAAAAGTCTGCTGCAAAAATCGTTTGTACTTTTTCTAACTCTACCGCACTTAGCTCATAAAACTGATCATTATCTAATTGCAACATCAACTCTTTGGTTCTTTGGGCACCCAAAAGATCAAACAAAATACGCTCAATATTGGAAGACTTAAGAATATCCATTGCCGGTGATGTGGTTGGAATGACCGATACATTACGTAAGTCATATTTACCCGTGGTAATGAATTTTGTTAAAACATTGTTACTATTCGATGCTATATGGATCTGCTTGACTGGCAAGCCCATTCTATAAGCGTAGTAGCCACCTAATGCATTACCAAAGTTTCCGCTAGGGACATTTAGATAGACTTGATCGCCCATAGTAATCGCTTGCTGACGAACCAACTCTAAGTAGCTGTAGATGTGATAGATCGTCTGGAAAATAATACGCCCAAAATTGACTGAATTTGCAGCCGATAAAGAGATATCCTTTTCCCTCAAGCTTTTGGCAAAAGTCTCAGAGGTTAACAGATGCTTGAGCGCACCTTGTGCATCATCAAAATCGCCATGAATACCAATCACCTTTAAGTTTTTAGCATCTTCAGTGACCATCTGTAGTCGTTGAACATCCGAAGTACCTCCGTCAGGATACAAACAAACCACTTGCACGTTTTCACGGTTTTTAAAGGTTTCTAATGCAGCAGGCCCCGTATCACCACTGGTCGCTGCAAGTATCAAATATTTTTCGTTACGTTCTTGAGCAACTGCAGATAAAACCTTACCAAACGGCTGTAACGCCATATCCTTAAAGGCACGTGTTGGACCGTGATAAAGCTCACTGACATATAGGTCGTCATAGACCTTAACCACTGGAACAGGGTTGCTTGGATCATCAAAATTGTCATATAGACTGAGCGCATCATCAATTACTGATTCAGCGATATCCACTTCAAAGAGTGCCAAGATATCTTTAGCGAGTGTTTTATAGCCAGAGTCCACATGGCTTGTAAAAAAGCCTTCATCAAATTGGGGCAAACTTTCAGGTGAATAAACACCGCCAAAAGAGGACATCGGACTTAGTATTGCTTGTGAAAAAGTCACCGAAGTGGGTTTTTGGCCATCATTGCCGCGCGTTTCAATAAAATTCATGGTGAACCTGTCTGTTAAAAAGTTTGATATATTTAAATAATCTGCAAATTATACAGAAATATTATTCTCTTTTAGTTTTCAATTGATTGAATTATCACCGCTGCCCAATTTGTGATAGTGGAATTTTAAGACGCCAGAAACGTCGTAAATGACCTGGCTTGAGATGGTAGCGATAAGGAGAACCAAAATCGAGCAATAAAGACCCTATCTCCTTGTCTTTAAGCGCCTGCTGTAAAGGCTTTAACCACTCATTTTCTAAGGTTTGTAGAGCCGATAACCAATCTTCTTGTTGCATTAAATCTAATGAATCGCTCAAGCTATCCAGCCGAATCAGATGATGCTTTATCTTAGAGCTCGAGGGTTCTAAGAGGGCTTGAGCATCTAACCAGGCCTGGTAACTTTGGGGCGAAGGCATTTGTTGTGCTTTAGAGACTTTAGCCAACCCCTTTAAATAGGATTCGTCAGACCAAATCATGGCCTCCTTACGCATGACCACCGCAGATTGATCTAAAATGCCTTCACCCCAAATCCAAACACTGTTAATTTCAGGGTAGCCCTGATCTCTGCGATTTTCATTCACGGGATGTCCATAGAACAACATTTGGGTTTCATTGAGTAGCTGACGCCAATAACTCGCAGCATTGCCGGAGGGATAGCGCTCATTCACCGGTTGATAAGCCACCGAATCAATAGAGTGCGTTTTAATGTCGACCGCTTGCTTAATCCTCAGGTACCAAGCTGTTGTAGAAGCGTACTCTAACGTCACTTTATCCTGTGCAAAGTGTTGATTAAATGCTTCCAGTAACGCTCTAGATTCAGCTTCGGTTATGCCTAAGTCAGCTCCCGGAATCAATACTAACGAGTCTCTATCGGCAATCATCTGCACCGGGTCAACCCTTAACCAAAAGACTGAGGGATCGTAATCCTCAAACTCTACCGAAGCCAAAATAGTGGCTTTAGCGAGTTCTTTGGGTTGATGAAAAAGGTAACTGGCCTGTTCATCTAGAAACTGAGGTTTGGCTTCAAAGCGATCTGCTTTCGCTAATAACGTCTGTAAAGCCGGTAATTTTAGGGAGCTTAAGGCATCAGACGCCTCTTTGATTCTAAGCGGATTTAATAAATCAGGCACCCATAACGTAACGGCAGGCACTGTTTTCTCTGTCTTGGCTATTTTAACGGATTCGGTGTGTGTCACTGTTCTCTCCAATCACATATTCCCAACTATAAAAAAGTCGGGCAAGCCCGACTTTTATTGTTCTGCATAAAACGACCATGCTAACCGTTTTGCAGAAGGTTAACCAAGCGTTTCAATACGAATACGCATAATTTCACCATCTACTTCTTTTAACTGAGATAAGTCTGATAAGGCTAAATTAAGCTCCGACTCTTTTACCTTATTCGTAATCATTACCAAGGTGGCATCACTCGGTTTTTGAGTGGAAGGTTCTTGGTACAGGTGCTCTATATTGATCTTAGAGTCCGCTAGTATAGTGGTGATTTTAACCAAAACACCTGCATTATCCTTTACAAAAAAGCGGAGGTAATAACTGGTTTCAATCTCATCAATCGAAACGACGGGCGCTGACTGTAGTTGATCGAGAGCAAAACCTAATGCCGGAACTTGATCCGCTAGCGGCTGATCTTTCCAACGAATGACATCAATAATATCTGCAACCACAGAACTAGCCGTTGGCCCTGCTCCGGCACCAGCGCCATAATACATGGTTGGTCCCACATGATCACCATAGGCCATCACGGCATTCATAACACCGCTGACTTTGGCCATCAAGACTGTATTGGGTACTAATGCAGGATGCACACGCAATGAGTAACCATTTTCAAGTCGACTTGCCATGCCTAAGTGTTTGATTTCATAGCCCAACTGTTCGGCAAAACGAATATCATCTGCAGATACTTTGCTAATACCTTCAGTGTAAACTTTATCGAATTGTAGTTCTATGCCAAAGGCAATGGAGGCTAGAATGGTGAGTTTATGAGCGGCATCAATCCCTTCTACATCGAAGGTTGGATCCGATTCCGCATAACCTAATTCCTGAGCGACTTTAAGGACCGTAGCAAAATCTGCGCCTGGTTCTTTCATTTCTGTCAGAATATAATTACCCGTACCATTAATGATCCCTGCTAGCCATTCAATCTTATTGGCTGCTAAACCTTCACGCAGCGCTTTTATGACTGGAATTCCACCCGTAACAGCGGCTTCATAATTAACAATTACATTATGTTTTTTAGCCAAAGAAAACAAGCCGTTACCGTGTTCAGCAATCAATGCTTTATTGGCCGTCACGACATGCTTACCATTCTGAATAGCCGTCTCGATCAGTTTCTTCGCTAAGTCTATGCCACCCATTAACTCAACTACAATCTCCACATCGGGATGATTGACGACTTCTGCCGTGTTATCAGTTAATTGAATGCCGGTAGTATCAGCAGAACGAGAACGATTTAAATTACGCATGGCAATAATCACGATTTCAATGTTTTGACCTAAGCGGCGTTGAATTTCTGGCATGGTATTGTTGATGATATCTACAGTACCACCACCAACAGTTCCTAATCCTAATAAACCAATTTTCACTGTTTTCATTTGGGTATTTCCTAACGTCTACTCACTACCAATGTATTTGATAGCAGATTATAATTTTTGTTTAATCTTGTTTGATTAATCCATCTTTTCTAAACATGTCACGAATACCACGTATGGCTTGGCGAGTACGGTGTTCGTTTTCGATTAAACCAAAACGCACATGATCATCACCGTAATCACCAAATCCAATACCCGGTGAAACCGCCACTTTCGCTTCTGTTAATAACTTTTTAGAAAATTCAATTGAACCCATCGCCTTATATTCTTCAGGGATCGGTGCCCAAACAAACATAGTTGCCTTCGGCGGTACAACAGTCCAACCCAGTGCATTCAGCCCCTCACAAAGGACATCTCGACGGAGTTTATACATATCACAGATTTCTTGCACACACTCTTGTGGGCCTTCTAAAGCAGCAATTGCAGCGACCTGAATCGGTGTAAAAGTACCGTAATCCAAGTATGACTTAATGCGTTTAAGGGCGTTGACTAAGGCCGGATTACCCACCATAAAACCAACACGCCAACCAGGCATATTGTAACTTTTAGACAGGGTATAAAACTCAACCGCAATGTCTTTGGCACCTTTCACCTGCATAATCGACGGAGCGACATAACCATCAAACACAATATCTGCATAGGCTAAGTCATGAATAACCCAAATATTGTGCTCTTTAGCGATGGCAATCACTCTCTCAAAGAACTCCAACTCAACCGTTTGTGTGGTTGGATTTCCTGGGAAATTGAGAATCAACATCTTAGGTCTCGGCCATGACTCTTTAATCGCTTTTTCAAGCTCTTCAAAGAAATCAACATCCGGCGTCATCTTAACGTGGCGTACGTCTGCACCAGCAATCACAAATCCATAAGGATGAATCGGATAGGCTGGATTAGGCACTAAAACAGTATCACCTCTATCAACTGTTGCCAGTGCCAGATGTGCTAAACCTTCTTTAGAACCGATGGTTACAACCGCTTCAGTTTCATAATCAAGCTCAACATCAAATTTAGTTTTATACCAGTTACAGATTGCTTTGCGTAAACGTGGAATACCCTGAGAGACTGAATAACGATGGGTTCCTTCACGCTGAACAACCTCAATCAGTTTGTCGACGATGTGTTTAGGTGTATCTTGATCCGGATTTCCCATCCCAAAATCAATTATATCTTCCCCTCTGCGGCGGGCTTCTGCTTTTAACTCCCCAATAATGTTAAACACATAAGGAGGAAGTCGGTTTATTCTTTGAAAATCGTCTGACACGATGGGTAGCCTTCAATAATTTTACAGTGTTGCCTACGTTAAACTTAAACCCAAACGCTAAACCGCTAGACAACACAGACATAAGGGGATTTTATTAAAGGAATCATGATACAGCATCCTATTTTTTCGTCAATTGAAAAAGAGGCTAAAAACCGCTTTAATAGCGCGATTAAATTTACATTTAAGGCTAGGCTCTTTGTTAAGATACAGGTCTAAACAAGGAGAATCTTTAATGAAATTTACAGAACACCGAGATTCAAACGTATTTGCTGTGAAACATTATGAGCCAGGCCTGGTCAAAGTAAATAATTTAACGTTTACAGAAAGTTGTTTCATTACTCAGTTTACGACTGAAAGTGAATGGCCCTGCGACTCTATAGAAACCCTGAATTCGGACCATCTGGATCAGCTGTTAGCAACAAAATCAGAAGTGATTATTTTAGGCACCGGTGATAAACAAGTATTTCCAGAGCCGAAACTATTTGCCTATTGTGCTTCAAAAGGTGTAGGACTAGAGGTTATGGCGAACGATGCCGCCTGTAGAACTTATAACGTACTGACGACTGAAGACAGGGAAGTTGTTCTTGCACTGGTGATGACGACATAATTATTGCCATTGAGCACTGAAAATTTGACTAGATAGAAATCAATGATTTAGTCACGTTACTAAACAAGTTAGTTTCACTAAGTCTATTTTTTCAAAACCTTGAGAATATCAATTTTCCTGCCTTGGTAACGTGCTTCTAAATAGAGCTTTGACCTGGTGGTATTGCCAGTCGCACCCAGTGTTGCAATCTGCTGACCGCGTTTTACTCTAGCCCCCTCCTTCACCAACAGTGCACTGTTATGCGCATAGATAGACATATAATCATCAGCATGCTTTATAACAACCATCCAACCATAATTAACAATACCGTTGCCTGCATAAACAACTTTACCAGGCGCTACTGTATTAACCTCCTGCCCAGGAACACCATAAACTTCTAATACAGACAAGCCTGCTGAGTCTCGAATAAAGCGATGTTCTAACTTTGAATTCATTGGCCATTGCCATTGAGTTGATTTTGATTTGAGTTTAGGAGTTGACGAGTGCGCCGCTGATTGAGGCACTCGCTTGACCCGCTCTGTTTTATCAAGAGTTTTCGTTGGCATACTAAGCTCTTGCTTAACATAGATAAAATAAGGTGACCGTAAATTATTTTGCTTTGCTAAAGAGTGCATATTAACACTGCATTTCTCTGCAATATCACTCAAGGTGTCGCCAGATATAACCGTGTAATAAGGTAAGCATTGGGCCGTCAGTTGTGTGGAAAAATTTTGCGGATACGATGCATTGTTTCGGCTTGCATATTTAATCGGAGAACTACAACTGGTTAACAATAATCCTATTAAAAATGTACTGCTGACAGTTAAAGCATATTTACGTAATAAATTTAGTTTTGAACCCGCTAGGATAAATAAATTTTTCATAGATTCCATTATTCTTGAATTAATATATTTCGTGCTCTAAGCAGACTCTGCTTTCTGATAATGTAACTCAGAAACCCCTCCCAGAGGTTACTGTATGTAATATTTACTCAAAAGATATATGACCAATAAAAACACCAAGCCCCAGCCTAACCAGTCGACCCATTTACGAATGGAAGCTTCCATTCTAGCGCCACCCCACCTCATTACTCCCGCGACCAAGTAAAATCGAGCGCCGCGACCGATAAAGGAGGCAAGTAAAAATGGCAGTAAAGCCATGCTTGTAGCCCCCGCAGTAATCGTAAATAATTTGTAAGGGACAGGACTAAATCCCGCTATGAAAATAATCCAAACACCATACTCAGCAAAGAACTCCCGCACCTGCTCCATTTTATGAGCGTAGCCTATTGACTCAATAAAAGGTAATATTAAATCAATAGCCCAATAACCAATTGCGTACCCCAGTATTCCGCCTAACAGTGAAAAAAATGTTGTCAACCAAGCATAATAAAAGGCTTTTTGAGGGGTCGCCAAACTCATTGGCATTAACATTACATCGGGTGGGATTGGGAAAAATGAAGATTCTGCAAAACTCAATCCACTTAAATACCAAGTTGCTTTAGGATGTCTCGCCCAACTTAAAGCTCTATCGTAGAGGTTTGTAAATAATTTCAATTTTCAACTCCTTGCTTCATCGGAACAAACATCACTTCACCTAGGCAAGTTTTAAGGATGCCTTCTGTCGTTTTTTCAAATCCAAAGAGCAACTGCTTCTCTTCACCCAGTGGTATTACTAAACGACCGCCGACCTTTAACTGCTGAAGTAGCTCTTGGGGTAGTTTTGTTGGCGACGCTGCGGAGATGATCGCATCAAACTGAGGGGCTTGTGAGCGACTGAACCCTCTTTGAGTTTTCTCTTTTGGCCATCCCCAGTGACCATCACTGATTTCATATTGAATATTCGCTAACTCAAGTTGAGATAAAATTCCTTGCGCACGCTCAGACAGCGGTGCTATTCGCTCAACTGTAAAGATCTCATTTGCAAGCAGAGCCAGAATGGCCGTTTGATAACCCGACCCCGTGCCAATTTCAAGCACGGTCTTAATGGGTTGCTGTGCAACGTTTGCAAATAACCACTGAGTCATTTTTCCGACAACCCAAGGCTGAGAAATGGTTTGTCCGTAACCAATCGGTAACGCGGTATCTTCATAAGAGCGACTGGACATTGCCTCATCTAAGAACAGATGCCTAGGAACGACTCGCATAACATCAAGAACGGTTTTATCTGTCACCCCGAGCTCAATTAAGCGCGCAATCAAGCGGTTACGAGTACGTTGAGAGGTCATCCCAACCCCTTGATACTGCTCAAAGGCAGCATTGGGGTAAATTAACAGGGGCTCTTTTTGCTGAATGGCTGTCATAAAGAATGGTTTCCAATGGACATTTTTATAAAATTCTAAAGTTGTCGGCCCAGTCAGATAACTGGTTCATCATTTCATAATGCGTTAAATCAATCTTAAGCGGTGTGATAGAGGCATACCCAGATTCGACGGCATGAAAGTCCGTGCCTTCCCCTCCATCAGAGGCCCTGCCTGCGGGGCCTATCCAATAGACCGGCAAACCCCGTGGGTCATTCTGCTTAACAACTGGTTCAGAAGCATGACGCTTACCTAAGCGAGTCACCTTCACACCCTTTAAAGCCTCTAAAGGAATATCAGGAACATTAATATTGATAATAGTATCGCGATTTAAAGTCATACTTGGCATCTGTTTTAAAAAATTAACTAGAACATGTGCGGCCGTTGCGAAGTGTTGATCTCCACAGAGTGAGACCGCTATAGAAGGTTTACCTAAAAAACGTCCCTCAGTAGCGGCGGCGACGGTACCTGAGTAAATAACATCATCTCCCATATTCGCACCCGCATTAATGCCTGAAATCACAATATCTGGCTGACAACCCAATCCGCCGTTCACCCCAATATGGACACAATCGGTCGGTGTCCCATTTACACTGTAAATGAGACAGTTTTCTGCGTCATTAGGCACTGAATGTGAATGTAATCTCAGAGGTTCAAGTAAGGTTAAGGAGTTACTTGCAGCACTGCGATTACGCTCCGGTGCCATAATAACTAAACTTTGAAATTGAATTTCTTGCTGAAGGGTTGTAAATAACATTTGAATTCCTGGCGCAAAATAGCCATCATCATTGGATAGTAATATTTTCATCATGTAGAATAGAACCTTTAGAAGACTTTGACGTTTTATTTATAGTTGTAGATAGGCGTTAAATTTAATATTTACATAAACACTTGAAGAATTATATAGCCTCAAAGATGACAGAAGAAGATAAATCCACATTTCTCGCGGCCATGACGGATGTTACTCCCATAAAAAAGGACAACATCACGGCACAATACAGCCCAGAAAAGCTTCAACAACAGACTAAAGAAACCCTTCAACAACTGAGAAAACGACAGCGTGAACAAAGAGATCACGCTGTTATTGAAACTCGACAAATTGACACCTTTTCAAAACCTGTTAGTGCATTTGAAACGCTTTTATATCATCAAAAAGGCATCCGCCTACAAGAACTCTCGAAACTCAAAAAAGGTGATTTTGAAGTTGCTGCAGAATTGGATCTTCACGGTTTGACGCTTGATGATGCTAAAACGGTAATGCATGAATTTATTAGAGAAGCTTACCACCTAAAAAAACGTTACATTCGTATTATTCATGGCAAAGGTTATAATTCAAGAGATGAGTACCCCGCGCTTAAAAACTTAGTAAATCAAGAGTTAAGAGCACTCAAAGCCGTTCTCGCTTTTAGTAGTGCACCCGTTAAAAATGGTGGAACTGGTGCCGTGAATATTTTTCTAAAAGCGCAGTAACGCCTTGAAAAAAATATAATTTAATCGGATTTTCCTAAGATCTTAGCGGCGCTTAAAAATTTATAGACTATTGAAAAACTACCAGGCCAGGTAGGTTAGATTATTTACCAGAAACATCATCCCCCTTCGCTGATTTAAGCTCAATCACATTAATAAACACCTCATCTTCCTTAACCATCCCAAGTGTTTGTCGAGCAATGGTTTCAATTGAAGCTGTGTCGGACTTTAACTCTTTAACTTGCTCAACCAGTTGAGAATTTACTAAACGTTGTTCTTCAAGTGAAATCTCTAATGTTTTCAACTGTTCATGTAACGCAAAAAGCTCGCCAAGCCCCCCATCAGAGGACAATAAACGAGCTTGTACAACCAGAATCAGGAAAGCCAATCCAAGATAAATCTTTTTCACTGAACTTTCCTTTTAAGATTACTTTTTCAAGTTATAGAAAGCGTCCATTCCAGGATAAACCGCATCTGCGCCAAGCGCTTCTTCGATACGGATCAATTGATTGTATTTAGCAATACGGTCTGTACGAGAAAGTGAACCCGTTTTGATTTGACCTGCACCCGTTGCAACCGCAATATCTGCGATAACTGTATCTTCTGTTTCACCAGAACGATGAGAAATAATTGCCGTGTAACCCGCTTCTTTCGCCATACGAATCGCTTCGAAAGTTTCTGTCAAAGTACCGATTTGGTTAATCTTGATTAAGATAGAGTTAGCAATCTTTTGATCAATCCCTTCTTGCAGAATTTTAGGGTTTGTTACAAACAAATCATCGCCAACGATCTGTAGACGGTGGCCATCTTTTTCAGTTTGGTATTTAAAGCCATCCCAATCAGACTCGTCTAAACCGTCTTCAATTGAGATAATTGGGTACTTATCAACCCAGCTAGATAATAGATCAACGACCTCTTTAGACGTTAACTTCTTATCTTCAGAGCCTAGGTGGTACATGCCATCTTTATAAAGTTCAGAGGACGCGGCATCCATTGCAATCATAATGTCTTTACCAGCAACATAACCTGCATTTTCAATCGCTTCAAGAATCACTGTAATGGCTTCTTCGTTCGACTTAAGATCTGGTGCAAAACCACCTTCATCACCAACGGCCGTGTTATAACCTTTCTTGCTTAAGACTGACTTAAGTGCGTGGAAGATTTCAGAACCGTAACGAATGGCTTCAGAAATGGTTGGCGCGCCAACAGGCACAATCATGAACTCTTGAAAATCAACAGAGTTATCAGCATGCTCACCACCATTAATGATATTCATCATAGGCACTGGCATCTTGTAATTATCCGTCTTAAGGTAAGCATATAAAGGCAAGCCTTTTGACGCTGCAGCGGCTTGAGCTGTTGCAATAGAGACGGCTAGGATTGCATTCGCACCTAAACGAGCCTTGTTATGAGTACCATCAAGATCGATCATAATTTGATCGATGGCCGCTTGATTTGTTGCATCTTGACCTATTAAAGCTGTCTTAATGTCATTTTTGATATTTTTTACCGCTGTTAAAACACCCTTCCCACCATAGCGAGACTTATCACCATCACGTAATTCGATTGCTTCACGCGAACCTGTAGAAGCCCCAGAAGGAGAAATACCACGTCCCAAGGAACCATCTTCAAGGATTACATCTGCTTCAACTGTTGGATTACCACGAGAATCGATTACTTCACGTGCTTTAATATCTTTAATTAATGATGACATGTTTGATTTCCTATTAAACTTATATTGCTAAGATTTTTAAATTCTGTCTATTTTACGATTAGATTATGACAACGCAGTGACATTAAAAGTCACGCACCTGTTGCATTTAATCTCTTCAGGTATCTTCAATAAAACCGTACTGCTTAACCACGTCATCTAGAGCTTTCAGAGTTTCCAATAACGGTTTTAGATTACCTAGAGGCCACATATTTGGGCCGTCACTCAATGCTTTATCAGGATTAGGATGGGTTTCCATAAATAGGCCTGAAATCCCTGCTGCAATCGCTGCACGCGCTAAAACGGGGACCATTTCACGCTGACCGCCAGACGTTGTGCCATTTCCGCCAGGTTGCTGTACGGAATGCGTTGCATCAAATACCACAGGACACCCCGTGCTGCGCATTGAAGCCAGTCCGCGCATATCTGAAACAAGCGTGTTATATCCGAAAGAGGTGCCACGGTCACAAACCATGATATTTTCATTACCGACTTCACGTGCTTTAGCAACCACTTGATCCATATCCCAAGGGGCTTGAAACTGCCCTTTTTTGATATTCACAGGAATACCCTGACGACAAACATTTTGAATAAAATTGGTTTGACGCACTAAGAATGCCGGAGTTTGCATGACATCGACAACCGAAGCAACTTCATCTAAGGGCGAATCTTCATGTACGTCAGTTAATACAGGAACGCCAATTTCATCTTTAACTTTCTGCAAGATACGTAAGCCTTCTTCAACTCCTAAACCTCTAAAGCTCGACGTTGAAGAACGATTGGCTTTGTCATATGAAGATTTATAGATAAAAGGAATGCCCAAAGCATCCGTCATCTCTTTTAATTGACCCGCCGTATCAAGCGCCATCTGCTCCGACTCAATAACACATGGCCCCGCTATTAAAAACAGTGGCTGATCAATGCCGACATTAAAATTACACAATTTCATTTTATATCCGTTCCTTAATGCTTTTTATAACGGTTTGCAGCTTCAACAAATGCGGTGAACAGTGGATGTCCTTTACGCGGGGTTGAGGTGAACTCAGGATGGAATTGACAAGCCACAAACCAAGGATGATCTGCAATTTCAATGGTCTCAACTAAATTACCGTCTTCAGAGTGACCAGTAAAGATCAGGCCTGCGGCTTCCAATCTGGAAACATAGCCATTATTGACTTCATAACGGTGTCTATGGCGTTCGCGAATAACACTTTCACCATAGGCCGCTCTAATTTTAGAGTCTTCTGTTAAGATGCAGTTTTGCCCACCTAAACGCATGGTGCCACCTAAGTCTGTCGTTTCATCTCGCTCGATCTTCTGTCCATTCTCATCCGTCCACTCTGTAATCAAAGCCACGACAGGATAGGGTGTATTTGGGTTAAGTTCAGTGCTATGTGCATCTGCTAGGCCTGCCACATGACGAGCATATTCAACCACAGCCATTTGCATACCTAAACAAATCCCTAGGTAAGGAATTTTATTTTCTCGTGCATACTGAATGGCGGCAATCTTACCTTCAACGCCACGTTCACCGAATCCACCAGGAACTAAGATCGCATCTTTATTTTCTATGGCACTCAGGCCTGCAGTTTCTAGAACTTCAGAATCGATGTAATCGATATTAACGCGCGTATTTGTATGAATACCGGCATGAATCAGTGATTCAATCACTGACTTATAAGCCTCAGTCAAATCAACATACTTACCGACCATGGCAATTTCAACTGTTTTGTCAGGATTAAGTTGCGCCTTAACAACCGTATCCCAATCACTCAGATCGATGTCTGAACATGCTATATTGAGACGTTTAATCACCAAGTCATCCAGGCCTTGCTCATGCAACATGCGAGGCACTGAATAGATGGTATCAGCATCTAACGAGTTGATAACAGCCTTCTCTTCTACATTGGTGAAGAGGGAGATTTTTCGTTTCTCACTCTCTTGCAAGGCAATTTCAGAACGGCAAATTAAAATATCTGGCTGAATCCCAATCGAACGTAACTCTTTAACAGAGTGCTGTGTTGGTTTGGTTTTAACTTCACCGGCTACCGCTATATAAGGCAATAAGGTTAGATGCATAAACAGAGAACGCTCACGCCCTACTTCTAAGCTTAATTGGCGAATAGCCTCTAGGAAAGGCAAAGATTCAATATCACCAACCGTTCCTCCAACTTCTACCATGACAACATCAAAACCAGCGGCCGCCTTTAGAATACGACTTTTAATTTCATCGGTGATATGTGGAATGATTTGAACTGTGCCACCCAAATAGTCGCCACGACGCTCGTTACGAATAACGGTTTCATAGACTTGACCTGCTGAGAAGCTGTTTCGACGGGTAAAATGTCGTTGTACAAAACGTTCATAGTGGCCTAAATCCAAATCGGTTTCAGCACCATCATCCGTCACGAATACTTCACCATGTTGAAGTGGGCTCATGGTCCCTGGATCGACGTTAATATACGGATCCATTTTAAGCATACTGACCGTAAGGCCTCTAGCCTCTAACAGAGCACCCAAAGAAGCAGCCGCAATTCCTTTACCAAGAGAGGAAACTACGCCACCTGTTACAAAAATAAATTTAGTCATTAATCACACTTTATTGAACGTTTAGAAATCAAGAATTTCTAGTAACCAGAATAGAGGGGATTATAGCCTAAAACCGCCCTCTCAGCAATGTAATTTATTCGCTAAACAGACTCATTACAGGCACAATAGATCACTAATTTTAACTTTATGACTGAATGCTGAACGGTGTCTATGCAATCTATTAAAGAATATCGACAACCAATCCCATTAGCTGCCAAACCAAGACATGAGGAACTTCGACTTTGACTTCTTCAGACCTTTCTCGACTGAAGTCTGCCGAGGACTCTGATGGGGGATTCAGGCAGTTAGAACACCCTAAAACACCGACCAACTCACCTTGCAAGACCAATACCGGCCAAACCTTTCTTTCCCACACGGGTACTGAGTGCTCTTGAAAAAATGCTTTAAGAATTTTCCTTTTTAAATCATCATCTTGAGAGAGGCTTCTCACTTCAATTAAATGGCTTTTTGACAGCAACTCCTTACTGATGGTCAGTTCATAACCATGGGTTATAACGGACTTTTCTGACGACTGACGAGAAAACTCCCCCTTCTGTTCTTGATAGCTCGTTATCGCATTCAGAAATTCGTCTAGAAAAACGGTAAAAGGTTTAGGCAACTCAGGCAAGTAATAGAGTCTACCTTTAAAGAATGCCAACTCACCCTGAGTCAATTGGTAGGAGAAGGCATTTTGTCGACTAATGCTTTTGGCTAACAGTACCGAGAGAATCCACTCATAATGCTTTAAAGTCAGAGGTTGCGCTCGTATCTGAGAAAACCAGAAACGAATAATATTTTTTTGCTCTAACCAATCCAAATCGTGAAATAGGTTTAAATCTAGATAATAACTTAATGGGTTATGTGGTCTTAAAATCTGACTTGCCACACGATCCAGTAATAATTGAGCTTCAGACATATTCTGAGCGCTCCGAGCAATGGTTTTCTCTACATTCGGCCAATGCGCTTGTAGAACAGGTAAAACCTCATGGCGCATCACGTTCCGTTTAAAATCAAGCGATTCATTCGAAGGGTCTTCAATCCAGCAGAGTTGGAAATAATCGGCATAGGCCACCAATTTTTCATACGGAATAGCCAGTAAAGGACGGATATGCCGAATACTACCAGACACTAAGGCAATCTCTTTTTGATAAGGCATCGCCGATAGGCCCGCTACACCAGCCCCTCTCACCAGATTAAGCAGCACCGTTTCCGCCTGGTCACGCTGATGATGCCCTGTCACCAGAATATCATCTGCACGAGGCAGTTGTGCTGACAGAGTCTGATAACGAAGCTTCCTTGCGACAGACTCGATGCCTTTTCGTTGCGTTTTTTGGATTTCGATGACGCTTGACTTGAAAGGCACCTGCAACGACTCACAGACCTTTTTACAATGTGCCTGCCAATCCAAAGAAATTTCCTGCAAGCCATGATCAATATAATGTGCGTAAAGGTGCTTTTTTAGAGGTCTAGCCAATTCATGCTGGGATAACAGGTGTAATAAAACAGTGGAATCAAGACCGCCACTAAATGCAACACTCACAGTTGTTTTAGGGTTTACTGACGTGAGAAAGAGTCTGAGCGCATCTGCAAAATCGCTTAACTCTTCTGGCAAGTGAATTGGGATAGGGGTCATTGAATAAGACTAACGGTAAGAGATTCACGACCCAATAGAGTCGTGAATCTCAGATCACTCATGGTGTAAAGACTCAAACATTCAGCCTTTAGAGCAGAGATTATAAAAAGGAATACTTGATTAAGAAAGTTCGAAATTTCCGTAACCCATATAACGTTGGTAACGTGTTTCTACCAATGCTTCAACAGGAATCTCTTTAAGACGGTTTACCTGAGCAATCAGTGATTTCTTTAAGTTGGATGCAGCAAGCTTATGGTCTCTATGTGCACCACCCAATGGCTCAGGAATAATTTCATCCACTAAACCAAGTGTTTTCAAGCGTTTTGCTGTAATACCCAAGGCTTCAGCGGCATCGGCCGAATTAGCCGCATTTTTCCATAAAATAGAGGCACACCCTTCAGGAGAAATAACAGAGAAGGTACCGTACTCCATAATCATGGTCACATCACCAACACCAATGGCTAAAGCGCCACCAGAACCACCTTCTCCAATCACTGTACAGATAATAGGCACTTTTAATTCTGCCATCTCAATCAGATTTCTAGCAATCGCTTCACTCTGCCCACGCTCCTCTGCATTGATTCCTGGGTAAGCGCCTGGAGTATCAATAAAAGTAACGACAGGTAGGCCAAAACGCTCTGCCATCTTCATCAAACGCAAAGCTTTACGATAGCCCTCTGGTCGTGGCATACCGAAATTACGACGAATTTTTTCTTTAGTATCTCGGCCTTTTTCTTGCGTGATCACCATAACAGGCTGACCATCTAGACGTGCTAAACCTGCAACAATCGCTTCATCATCTGCAAAGGCTCTATCGCCATGCAACTCTTTAAAGTCTGTAAAGACTTCAGGAATATAGTCTAAAGCATAAGGGCGCTGTGGATGACGGGATACTTTTGCAATTTGCACATCGGTTAGCTTTTTAAAAGTCGACTCGGTTAGATTCTTGCGTTTCTCTTCAAGTGATGCAATTTCCTGTAAAAGATTCATATCTCCGCCATCTAAATGACGTAACTCATTAATTTTGGCTTCTAGTTCAGCAATTGGTTGTTCAAAATCTAAAAAATCAAGTTTCATTCTACTTCCGTCTTCCATTGGATTGAGTGACAAATTAAGTCTATTTTAGCAAACTTGTGTTTGTTGTGTATAAAATGGCATCTTTTTTCACTATAAATTTATTAAACCAGGCCTTTATTGAACGGCCTCGTAATCCTTTACCTTAATGAGAGATAAATAATGAATTCAGTTGCCATTAAAAGTATCGTAAAATCCCCCGCAATTACGAATTGCTTTGAATTTTGACTAAGGTCTGATTAGCGACAGCATTATTTATTGATATCACGTTCAACTGTATTCCATAGAGTATCTAATTCGTATCGTTCAACGCTGTTTGTGAACCTTACCAATAAGAGACTTAATGGCAACCCCCTTAAAATAAAGGAAATTTCCATGCAAGCAAACACCCTACTTAAAGCCCTCACCCTCATCAGCGTTTCGCTGACCTCATTCTCCAGCCAGGCAGCAGAACCTGATTTAGGGCTTAACGGATCAGGGGAGCTTGGATTTACGGATAGTAGCGGCAACACCACAAGCACAACTCTCTTTGCGGCACTGGAACTTAACTACAATCAAGCCCACTATGCAATAAAGTCTAAATTTGAAACCAACTACAAATCTGAAGACCATGTGCAAACTGAAGAGCGCTATTTAATCGACGTTCAGCACAACCGTTATTACAATCCGGAACACAACTATTACAGCTTTGTCGGCGGAAAGTTCGAAAAAAATCGTTTTGCGGGTATTGAACTAGATACGATCCTTTCACTAGGTTTAGGTAGGCAGCTTTTCAAAAATGAAGCCACCAAGTTGATTGGTGAAGCAGGTTTAGCCCAACAGGAAACAAGCTACACCGATGACGTGATTGAGGATGATCAGAGTCAAACCGCCATACGCTTAAAGCTTGATTTAACACATCAGATCAACGCTCAAGTGGCCTTTTCACAAGATATAACCTACTTAAACGGTACTCAACAAATCACTATTGAAAGCAATACAGGATTTAAAGTTAAGGTTGCTGACCGTATGAACCTTAAGGCGAGCTATAAGTATCGACATAACGATAGCCCAGCGACTGGAGTGAAAAAGACAGATACCCAAACACTTCTAACTTTGATCTATGATTTTTAATTAAACTTGAATTAAAGTCATAAGAAGTAAAAAAGCGCTTAAGCCTCTTAGTTAAGCGCTTTGATATAGAGAATTCTAAAAAAACCTCTCTGTTTATTGATCAAAGGCTTTGCGTTTCACGGCTTGGGTCTGCTGATAGATTTCCAATAACGCCTGATGTCTTTGACTTGATTTAAAGATCTCTAGACCTAATGGCTGACCCCATAAAACTTCAGACCCTTCTATATTCGACCAGGCCTGGTCAGTTATCTCCTCTCCAAATAAACAAATCATTGAATAGTTATTTTTGGCATCCTCAGCACTCATTTCTAACGCGAACTTTAATGCTCTATAGGCCACAAGCAATGTATTGCTAGGAGAGACGAAACACATGGCATCCTCAAGGGTTTCTAACGCCTCTTCATAAGACTTTGCTGCCAGGAGGCACCAGAACTTCAACTCAATGATTTTTAATTCCGCCCAAAAGCTTTTAGGGTCAGGCATTAAACCAATCAAAGAGGCAACTCCTTGGTGATCACTCAAGCCTAAATCATCAATTAAACTGACCAGGCCTGTGTAGTCTAATGAGCCTGGTAAAGCCAGTAACTGCTCACGTAATAACCGACCGGTATTTTGGTTGCTTTCGATTAATTCATCAGTTGGATAGATTTCTGACATACCCGGCACCACAATTCGGCACGCCTCAAAACCATAATGATTATAGTTTGCCACATAGACAGAACAACCCTGCGCCTGAACCTTGTCACACAATTGAGACCACTGAGCTTCAGTGGAGCCCGAAAAATCCCAATGCACAAAATCATAATCAGCATTATCGGAGACAAAATGCGCATGAATGAGTCCACTAGAATCAATAAAGTGGTTTTCAATATTTTCATCTTCCGCGACGATAAACTCATCAAAAACGGGGGTTTGAAAGCCATCCAAATGGCCTAATTGTCGACCTTGTAATGACTCGGTTAACGTACGCTCTAAGGCTACTTCAAACATGGGATGGGCACCAAAAGAGGCGAAACAATGCCCTGTTTTCTGTTCAAATAAAACAACACTAATGACCGGGAATTCTCCGCCCAAAGAGGCATCTCGGATAGAAACTACAATCCCCTCTTGCTTCATGCCTTCAATCATTTTGACAATCTCAGGAAAGCTTTCAACCACCGATTCGGGCACTTCAGGTAGGCAGATGTTTTCACGCATGATTTTATTTTTGACCCAGCGCTCAAAAATTTCCGACAACCCTTGAACCTGCGATTCCGTGGCTGTATTACCTGCAGACAGACCATTACTGGCGTATAAATTACTAAAAAGATTCATCGGGAAATAAACGTTTTCTTCAGTATGCACATTTTTCATTCGCACCGATCGGATCACATTTTGACTGTCATTAAAGCTCAACAGATCAACGAATTCGAGCTCATCGGTCGCGTCATAGAATGACCATAGTTCGGGTGATAAAATAGCGCCCATTTCGGATTCTGAAAATTGTTTTTCATCTGGGTAATAGAGCCAGTTATTTTTAGCCTGATCAACCTCGGTCTCTAACCAGTAATCTGAAAAAAAGTAATTCGTCGCAAGACGCTCTAAATATTCACCCAAGGCACTCGCTAAGGTCGCTTTACGACTAGTGCCCTTGCCATTCGTGAACAAACCTGGACAACGCGCGTCAAGGATGTGCAATGAATAGACATTGGGAACAGGGTTTAACCAGGATGCTTCAACGATATCAAAACCCGCTGCCTGTAAAATGGACTGCATATTAGTAATAGAAGCTTCTAAACAGGCATCCTTACCTTTGATATACGTTAACTCACTCATGCTTTAAATACCCTGTATTAACATCATTAATTGCTTATATAAATTTACTCTACGAAAGCAATATGATTTTTGATTAAGATTTTCCAAAAAAACCAGTAAAATGAATAAGTAATTCTTGCAAACTACTCTATTAAGGAGACACCATGAAAAAATTGACACTGTTTATAGCTAGCGCGTTACTAGTTACTTCGCAATCTGTATTAGCTGAAATACATCCAGGTGCGGAACTTCACGAATCAGCTAACTGTATGAGTTGCCATACTGCTAAGCCTTATAATCCAAAAATAACTGATAGCTATCCTAAATTAGTTAAAAAAGTGCAATCCTGTAGTGATAACCTCCAAACAGGGTTGTTTGAAGATGAAGTCCTTCAAATCGCCGATTATCTTAACGAAACTTATTATCATCACCCTGAGACCTTTGCAAGAACACCTTAAAATTCAGCCAAAACTCAGTTTGGGCATTTTTTAACGTTATTCTCACTTTTTGACTCTGTTTAAGCTGAATAATCCAGCTATTTGTTGGTTTATGTGGGTG
>Ga0314774_1000252_pt1 | contig 47402 bp, 52 predicted proteins | sample MetaGCBIA2018_FD_204515 | JGI IMG/M metagenome (GOLD analysis project Ga0314774, IMG submission 204515) | Cryopeg brine microbial communities from Beaufort Sea near Barrow, Alaska, United States - CBIA 2018 | ecosystem: Environmental > Aquatic > Marine > Coastal | place: USA: Alaska | collected... | reverse complement strand
TACGGCGCCTTCGCTGCATTTCCGCTTTTTTTGCTGTGGATCTATGTCAGTTGGATGATTATTCTTTTTGGTGCTGAACTGGTGGCTAACTTGGGTAACAGTAATGCCTGGAAGCGCCCCATGCTCCCTGGCCTGCTGAGCATGCTGGGTCTGTTACAGGTCTTTTTGCGTGCGCACAAACAGGGTGACGTAGTCGATCTTGGACGCGTGAATAATGCAGGCTGGATCATGCACGAAGAGCTCTGGCTGGAACAGACAGGGTGGTTAGAGACTGAACAAATAATCATTCGCGCTCAGGCGGGGGGCTACGTACTCAGTCGCGATCTCGATCAGATGCAGCTGGTGGACTTGCTTGGCCGGCTACCTGATAGGCTCCCGAATACAAGTGAACTGCCCTCGCGTCTGCAGCCCGACGCCCCTTGGTATCCGCCTCTGCTTTCAGCATTGGCAAGGCTTGAGGAACAGCGTCGTGTCACCTTGGGTGGCAGCGTCAAGGAATGGCTGAACACCACCGGAACAGCCGATGGTGCAGCGACTCAAGCGGCTGAGAAGGAGGCCCTGCAAACATGATTGATCGAATTCTATTATCGCTTTTATGCATCGCTTTAGCGGGTTGCGGCCAACAATGGACAGACCAACGGGGCGGGCGGGTGCAAGAAACTGATTTGCAGGGCCGCTGGATGGTAGTCAATTACTGGGCTGAGTGGTGTGCGCCCTGCCGTGAAGAGCTACCCGAGCTCAATGCATTGGCCGAGGTGTCGGATGAAGTGATTGTGCTCGGTATCCATTTTGACGCCTATGAAGGCGAGGAATTACGCGCCCTGAGCGATCAGATGGGCATCCGTTTTGCCGTCGTAGGGCATGACTTTGCCGAGGCGTACGGTTTGAGTCTGCCTCAGGTTTTGCCAACAACCTATATAATCAATCCGCAAGGGAAGGTTGCTCACAGCCTGCAGGGGCCCCAAACCGAGCGGGATCTGCTGGCCTTGTTGCCAATTGAAGGAGCAGATAATGACTAGACTCAGCGTACAAGGCTTTATACACGGTGATGTTCAGGGTGTGGGTTTTCGTCAGGCAACAGTGCGGCAGGCTAACAAGCTAGGGTTGGATGGATGGGTCAGAAACAGCCCGGATGGCACTGTAGAAGTCATGCTGTGTGGAATGCAGGATGGCGTTGAAGCGATGGCCCACTGGTTGCGAGAGGGGCCCAAGGCCGCGAGAGTCGACTCAGTCGATCTTGAGGCCTGTATCTGGCAGGACATAGCCGGGTTCGTGCAGCTCTGAGCGGTGACGCCTATTCATTGACGTACCAGTAGCTGTACCAATAGTCGAGCACTCTATCAGGATACTTCTGGCTGCCCAAGCTGCCGTTATAGCGGGCCAGACCACGCCGTAGATTGCCGTTTTCCTTGTCGAGATAATATTTGAGGATAGTGCAGCCGTAGCGCAGATTCGTAGCCAGATCTATCAGATTGTCTTCCGGACGGCCGAGCTCGTGTTTCCAGAAAGGCATTACTTGCATGATCCCCTGAGCGCCGGCTCTGGAGAGTGCATACCGATCAAACAGACTCTCTGCGTGGATCAGCGCCAACACCAGGTCAGGTTTGAGACCTGCCGTGTTGGAAGCCTGATGAACCAGCCGCAGAAACTCCAAGCGCTCCTGTTGTTCCGGCAGGTAGGGTTGCATACGGGTCGACATGTCGACCAGCCAGACCTCAGCGTCGAAGCGGTCGTCGAAACTGTCTGAGCGAGCTACCGTTTCCAACAACAGGGCTTTGAGTTGTTGATCGACTTCTGCGGCAGTCTGCGCCAGTACGATGTCCGCGGCTGCCAGCCAGATAAGGAGTACTGCGGTCACGATCCCTGTGCGGTTTGCCATGTCAGGGCCGTTTGTTGACGCCCAAAGCCTGAATGAACTCACCCTGCAGCACCGGATCTCCCGTTGTCAGTAGAATCAGCATGTTTTCCAGCTGGTTTGATTCAACCTCGAGCTCCAGCTCGGCCAGACGCTGAACACGATAGGCCCACTGCTCCACATCGTCTTCTTCCAGGTTGTCATATATCAGCGCTACCGCTTCATTCAGTTTGTTGCGCAGGTCGCGACCAATCAGGATGTTCTCTTCTCTTCGCGATGATTGATCCACCTGGGCGCTTAGCTGGATCACCCGCAAGTTCTGGTAGTCGAGATCGAGAAAACCATCATTTAACAGATTCAGTTGCAAAAGACCGTCCTGATCCGTTTGCAGGGTAGTCTGAAAATTACCGGCGACGACGGTTACCGTCTTTTCTGACCATGGCAGGTTTTGGTACTCATCGCGCTCGTCAAGTTGGTTGCCTTGCGCATCAAACAGGCGGACGTGATATAGCAGCTGTTCGGTGACGCGCACGTTACGCTGGGGCAGGGACATGACCGCGGGCTCGCCGATGTCAATATGGACACTATGGCTGACCAGTGCGCGTTCTACCCGGTCTCGATTCTGACCGGTCTTCTCGGTCGGTGTGGCGCAGCCGATTAGAAGCAGGCCAGTGATCGCTGAAAGCAGACAGAGATTCACTTTTTTACGAATGCTGATCTGGTGTGATGCCTGACGCTGTAATACTGAAGTGTGCATGCCGTTTGTTATCTCAGGCCTTGTTGATTTTTTGCAGCAGAAACTCAAGAATGCCGTCGACCTTGATATTACTGATTTCAGTGTCCCGTCGATACTTGTACTCGACATGGCCTTCGTCCAGCCCGCGGTCGCCTATCACGACCCGGTGCGGGATGCCGATAAGATCCATGTCAGCAAACTTCACACCCGGGCTGACTTTTTTGTCCCGATCATCCAGCAATACCTCAATGCCTGCTTCAAGCAGTGCGTTGTAGAGCCGGTCGGTCTCTACCTTGACGGCCTCAGAGCTTTCCATTTTCAGGGGTATCAGAGCCACCTGGAAGGGTGCCAGTGCAGGGGGCCAAATAATGCCGCGTGGATCATTGTTCTGCTCTATAGCGGCGGCTACAACACGCGAAACGCCGATGCCATAGCAGCCCATGCTCAAGGTGCTGGCTTTACCCTTCTCGTTGAGAACGGTGCATTTCATGGCCTCGCTATACTTGCGACCGAGCTGGAATATATGACCCACCTCAATGCCGCGTTTGATCTCCAGCGTGCCCTGGCCATCGGGACTGGCATCGCCTGCGACTACATTGCGCAGATCGGCTGCCTCATCATATTGAGCGTCTCGCTCCCAGTTGACCCCAGTGAAATGGCTGCCATCCTGGTTAGCGCCACAAATGAAGTCTGCCAAGTGAGCCGCTTCATGGTCAGCAATGACCTTGATTGCCAGGCCGACTGGGCCTATTGAGCCGGGTTTGCAGCCGACAGCCTGCTGGATCTGGGCTTCACTGGCGAAGGTCAGCGGTGAGTGGACGGCGGGATGTCTTTCAGCCTTGATAGTGTTCAGCTCATGATCTCCGCGCAGGATCAAGGCAACCATGGGCTGCTGCTTGCTCTCGCCGGCGTCACCCAGGACGATCAGCGTTTTAATTGTGTGTTGTGCGGGCGCGTCGAGGAAATCGCACACGGCTTCAATTGTGAACTGATTGGGCGTCTCAACCAGGGTTTTAGCCGCGCAGGCGGTAGGCCGATCACCCTGTGGTGCTAGTGCGGTGGCCTTTTCCATATTAGCGGCGTAACTGCCCGTATCAGAGAAGACAATCGCATCCTCCCCCGAGTCTGCCAGAACATGAAACTCATGGGAGCCTTCGCCACCGATAGAACCGTTATCTGCAACAACAGGCCGGAAGTCGAGGCCCAGCCGGGTGAAAACATTCGAGTAGGCCTGGTACATACCCTGGTAGGTTTGTTCTAGCGAGGCCTGGTCGAGGTGAAAGGAATAGGCATCTTTCATTACAAACTCACGTGCGCGCATCAAACCGAAGCGTGGACGGATTTCGTCCCGAAACTTGGTCTGAATCTGATACAGGTTAAGCGGCAATTGCTTGTAGCTGCTTATCTCGCTGCGGGCCAGGTCGGTGACCACTTCCTCATGGGTTGGGCCTACACAGAATTCACGATCATGGCGATCTTTTAATCTAAGCAACTCGGGACCGTATTCTTCCCAGCGGCCCGACTCCTGCCAAAGTTCAGCAGGCTGAATGGCCGGCATCAATATTTCCATTGCCCCGGCTTTGTTCATCTCATCGCGAACAATGGCTTCGACTTTGCGCAGAACGCGTAATCCCATGGGCAACCAGGTATAGAGACCCGAAGCAATTTTGCGAATCATTCCGGCGCGCAGCATCAATTGGTGGCTGATCACCGTAGCGTCGGCTGGCGTTTCCTTGAGCGTAGAGATCAGATATTGGCTGGTGCGCATGGGGTAGTGGATCCTGAGACAGTTTAAGCGATGGATGTATTGTACGGTTGTGACCAGTTGGCGTATAGCCCGCCCAAAGGCTGGCGGCCGTATGGCGGGCAATAAAAAACCCGGCCTAAGCCGGGTTTTCTGTTTCTTACTGCTGAGCTACTTAGAGTAGTTCCCAAGTGTAGGAAACGATCAGACGGTTCTCGTCGACGTCGCCGCCATCCAGATTGTCGTCCTGACGGACAGTCGCGTTGCGCCACAATACGTTGACACCTTCAATAGCGCCGCTCTGCACGGTGTAGCTGATGTTGGTGTTACGCTCCCAGCGGCTGTCACGATTACCGCCTTCAAAAGCGGTATCAATGTTGTCGCTGGTGATGTAGCGGGTCATAAACGTCAGACCAGGAATGCCTAGGCCGGCGAAATCATAATCGTAACGAGCCTGATAGGAGCGTTCGTCCTTGGCATTGAAGTCAAGGTACTGAACCGAGTTGGCCAAGAAGACAGCGCCGTCAAAATACTCGTAACCGTTGTCACCTCCCATGCGCTGATAAGCAACGCCGAATGCATGGTTGCCTGCACCCAGGGTCAGCGCAAGAGAGCTTGCTTTGTTGTCAAAGTTTGAACCGGCCGGGCTGTCATCCGAGGTCTGGTAATGAGCCAGGTCGGTTACCAACGACATGTCGTTAGCCAGCGCCATGTTGTAAGTCAGACCCAAAAAGTGCCGCTTCCACAGTTCGTCAGCTTTGGAGGTATACAGGCTGCTGCTCAGTTCGTCGGAGAAGGCATAAGTACCACCCAGATAGGTGACATCTTCGTCTAAAGTAAACGCGCCGTCGACTTCGGAAGAATCATTCATTTCGCCACGATCAGTCATGCGACCGGCTTCAACAAACAAACCTTCAATAGAAGTGTTGGTGATGCTGTAACCGTTATAGTGATTAGGCAGCAGACGGATGTCGTCGTAGGCGATGACTGGGTTGGATGGCAGGTGTACGCCGTAACGCAGAACGGTGTCTTCAACGATGTGGGCTTTTACAGCACCACGGATTTCGGAGTAATTGCTCGGACCAGTATTACCCTGAGTGCTGGGTAGAAGAAGGGTGCCAGCGTCATCAGAGGTGCTGTCGAGCTTGATGCCGAGCATGGAAATGGTATCAAAACCCAGGCCGATGGGGCCACGGGAGTAGCCGGACTCGAAGTTGAGTACAAAGCCCGTTGCGGTTTCGTCAAGCTTGCTCTGGGTTACGCCAGGGCTGCGGAAATCGCGGTTGAAATTCATCGTACGGTTGCTGAGAGTAGCAGAAGAGCTTTCAATGAAGCCTTCGTTACCATCGACAGCAGCAGCTTGTGACACGATCAATCCATTGCCTACGGCAACTGCGAGAGCGATAGAGCTCCATTTGATAGCATTTTTCATTTTTTAATTCCTTCAGTTTTATAGACTATCCGTGGTCGCGGAAGCCGCAACCAATCATCTTTTTTATTATCACCACAGATTAAAGCATCAAAAGATGAATTGCGAAACATTAGGCTGCAAAACATGCTCCTGAGGCTTTGATCTATACTGCAGCTTCATGACTTATTCGCCGCCGCGGTGCTTGACCCGGGCATAGTAGACTAAAAAATCGGTTTTTAAATGACTTGAGTCACAAATGTCTCAGGTCGAGACATTTGGCGCGCTACGGGCGCAGCATTTCACCCATGAGAGAACGGATTATGTTCAAGCTCCATCCCCAGCTGGCAACAGACTGTATCGAGGTAGGTGACTTTCCTTTGAGTAAGTTGCTGATGATGAATGATGTGCAGTACCCCTGGTTTGTTCTGGTGCCACGAGTTGAGGGCATCACCGAGATATTTCAGCTGGGCGAGGTAGATCAGCAACGTCTCTGGCGCGAGTCGGCTTTGATCAGTCGTTTGTTGAGTGAGGTTTTTGCTGCTGACAAGATGAATGTCGCGGCACTGGGCAACGTGGTTAGTCAGTTACATGTTCATCATGTGGTCCGCTATCGGAATGATGTTGCCTGGCCCGCGCCGGTATGGGGCAAATTGCCCGCCAGGGCCTGTTCTGAAGCGGATATACAACAACGGCTTTCGCTACTGTGCGAGGCGTTACCCGGGAATTTTGACTTTGTGGAGATGTTTGGATGAGCGATGTAGAGGACAGGATAGCGGATCTGGAGGTGCGACTGGTATTTCAGGACGACACCATTCAGTCCCTCAGCGAGACCGTGGCGTTACAGCAGATGGAAATGGAAAAATTGCGCAGAGCTGTTGAAGTTCTGGCCAGAAGACAGGCTGATTTGGCCAGCTCTCTGCCCAGCAGCGACGACGATAACCAGCCGCCGCCGCATTATTGAACACCTGCCAAGAGGTATTTTGACGGGTCAGAGAATGACTACGTCTTCGGCTTGCAGGCCTTTCTCACGCCGAGCGACTACAAATTCGACCCGTTGGCCCTCTTCAAGTGCTCTGTGACCTTCGCCGCGAATGGCACGAAAATGCACGAATACATCATCGCCTTGATCGCGGGAAATGAATCCGAAGCCCTTGTTGGTATTGAACCATTTGACCGTTCCGGCTTCTCGATCCGATTTGCGGCCCGGGAGACTGAAAGACAGTTGCTGCAACTGGCTCACCAAGGCCATAACTGTTGTCAGGCAAACGGCTCCAACGGCTAGTCCAGCTGCATAAATCCCGAAAGCAACGAGCGTCGGGATTAACCAGATTGCCAGCAGCGGAAGAACAGCGGTAAGCATCAATGCAACAGAGACGAGAATGTTAATAGCGCGTCTTGCTGGAGTGTCCGCGCGTTGGCGTCCCGTGAACTGTTGAAGGTTGAGCAAGCCGGTAAAAAGCGCGAGCATGCCTATATAGTCGTTCGACACGTTTTGCGAGAAGAGGGGCAGTGTAAAGATTAGCCCGGTAATGAGTGCGGCCAGGCCGATAAAAAGATGCAGATAACGAAACGTATTCAAGAAATTCACCTTGGATGCTATGACAATACTAATGGGAGTAGAGTTACGCCCGACGGTTAGACGTTATTAGTCGGGGCGCGCACTGTAACCTGAAATTGTCAGTGGCTCAAAGTGGGGTTTTTTTGGTTGATGCGAGGGTGACGGGCGACTGTACAAAAAAAGAGATCCGCGGCACTGATAAATACGCGATTAGTCAGTGCCGGGTTTGCTCGATAGCCGTACTTAGCTCTCGAGCATGCTACGCAACATCCATGCGGTTTTTTCGTGAACCTGCATACGCTGGGTCAAGAGGTCAGCTGTGGGTTCGTCATGGGTTTCGTCACAAATTGGAAATACGCCGCGCGCTGTGCGCACGCAGGATTCGTGACCTTCAACCAGCAGACGAATCATGTCCTTGGCTTCTGGTACACCCTGTTCTTCCTTGATGCTGCTCATCTCCACAAACTGCTTGTACGTGCCGGGGGCGGGAAAGCCCAGAGTGCGGATGCGCTCGGCAATATCGTCGACTGCTTGTGCCAGCTCCATGTAATGGCCTTCAAACATCATGTGCAGCGTCTGAAACATGGGGCCCTTAACGTTCCAGTGAAAATTGTGCGTCTTCAGGTAGAGCGTGTAGGTATCGGCCAGCAGGTGCGATAAACCCTCAGCTATTTTTTCCCGATCATTTTCTTTGATGCCTATATCTATTTTCATCATGACTCCTTTTGGATGGTCGTTAACATTCTCTGGCTTCAGTATAGCTGCTCTGACGCGACCTGCATTCGCTGCTGTGATTTTCTCGAAACGGGATATTGCAGGTTCGCTTGGGAGCACGGCCTTTCATGTGCGGCGCATTAGTGGCCAGAGGTTCTCGCCGACAAAGCCCTCTTTCGGGTATATTATGGCGCTTTTCTCCGCGCTACTCTGCGCTCGCCGTCCAGAACGGTGGCGCGGGCTGCCCGATCTCTATGATAGGAACACCACAACATGATGCGTACCCACTATTGCGGCCAGTTGAACGAATCGCTGGCGGATCAGGAAGTTACCCTTTGCGGCTGGGTTCACCGCCGCCGCGATCATGGTGGTGTAATATTTCTGGATATCCGTGATCGAGAGGGTCTGGCTCAGGTAGTGTTCGACCCGGATCGGCAAGAGACCTTTGCCCTGGCCGACCGAGTGCGCAGTGAGTATGTCGTGAAGATCACGGGTAAAGTGCGGACTCGTCCGGCTGGCGCTGTAAACCCGAATATGGCATCTGGGGCGATTGAGGTTCTTGGCTACGAACTGGAAGTGCTGAACCAGGCCGAGACCCCGCCGTTTCCCTTGAACGAGCATTCTGATGTGGGTGAAGAAACGCGTTTGCGTTATCGCTTCATCGATCTGCGTCGCCCGGAGATGGCGGCCAAGCTTAAATTACGTTCGCGTATTACCAGTAGTGTGCGGCGCTTTCTTGACGAGAATGATTTCCTGGATGTTGAAACGCCGATTCTTACTCGTGCCACCCCGGAAGGCGCGCGGGATTATTTGGTTCCCAGTCGCACCCATCCGGGTAGCTTTTTCGCGTTACCGCAATCGCCACAGCTATTTAAACAATTGTTGATGGTGGCTGGCTTTGATCGTTATTACCAGATTGCCAAATGCTTTCGCGACGAAGATTTGCGGGCTGACCGCCAGCCTGAATTTACTCAGATCGATATTGAAACCAGCTTCATGAACGAGCAGGATATTATCGGTCTGACCGAAGGCATGATTCGTCAGCTGTTCAAGGAAGTGCTCGATGTCGATCTGGGCGACTTCCCGCATATGACCTTTGAGGAGGCCATGCGCCGCTACGGCTCGGACAAGCCAGACCTACGCATCCCGCTTGAGCTGGTGGATGTAGCCGACCAATTGTCCGAAGTGGATTTCAAGGTTTTCAGTGGTCCTGCCACCGACCCCAAGGGCCGGGTTGCCGCATTGCGCGTGCCGGGTGGCGCGAGCATGCCACGCAAGCAAATTGATGATTACACCAAGTTTGTCGGTATCTATGGTGCTAAAGGCCTGGCGTATATCAAGGTCAACGAGCGCGCCAAGGGCGTTGAGGGCCTGCAGTCGCCGATCGTCAAGTTCATTCCCGAGGCCAATCTTCAGGTGATTCTGGATCGGGTTGGGGCTGTAGACGGCGACATCGTGTTCTTTGGCGCCGACAAGGCGAAGATCGTTTCCGAAGCTCTGGGCGCCCTGCGTATCAAGCTGGGCCAGGATCTGAATCTGATGACCTGTGAGTGGGCGCCATTGTGGGTGATCGACTTCCCAATGTTCGAAGAAGGCGAAGACGGCAGTCTGAGCGCTCTACATCATCCTTTCACCGCACCCAAATGCAGCCCTGAGGAGCTTCAGGCCAATCCGGCTACGGCATTGTCGCGCGCCTATGACATGGTCCTTAATGGTACCGAACTGGGTGGCGGTTCGATTCGTATTCACCGCAAAGAGATGCAGCAGACGGTTTTCGATATTCTGGGCATCAGTGCCGAGGAGCAGCAGGAAAAGTTTGGCTTCCTGCTGGATGCCCTTAAATATGGTGCGCCGCCGCACGGTGGTCTGGCATTTGGTCTGGATCGTCTGGTTATGCTGGTCACCGGCGCGCAGTCGATCCGTGAGGTCATTGCATTCCCGAAAACCCAGAGCGCCGCATGCGTCATGACCCAGGCTCCCGGCGTTGTAGATAACAAGGCTCTGCGCGAGCTGCACATTCGTTTGCGTGAACAGCCCAAGGTCGAGTAAGCCGTATGGCAGGACATTCCAAATGGGCCAATATCAAGCACCGCAAGGCGGCCCAGGACGCCAAGCGGGGCAAGGTCTTCAATAAGCTTATTCGCGAGCTGACGGTGGCGGCGAAACTCGGCGGCCCGGAGCCGGCTGATAATCCGCGCTTGCGTGCAGCAGTAGATAAATCGCTGACTGCCAATATGACCCGAGATACGATCGACCGGGCCATCGCCCGCGGTGTAGGTAGTACCGATGCCGACGCTGTGGAAGAGCTCACCTATGAAGGCTACGGCCCGGGTGGTGTGGCGGTACTGGTTGAGGTGATGACCGATAATCGCAACCGCACGGTCAGCGAGGTGAGACATGCCTTCAACAAATGTGGCGGTAACCTGGGTACTGATGGTTCGGTAGCCTATCTATTCGTGCGCCGTGGTCAGATCAGCTACGGTCCGGAAACCGATGAAAATGCACTGATTGAAGAGGCTTTGGAGGCGGGCGCTGAGGATATCATTGCCAACAGCGATGGTTCAGTTGATGTCTTTACCGCCTTTGAGGACTTCGGCGTGGTGCGTGATCACCTCGATGGGTCTGGTTTCACCCGTGAGGCTGCGGATATCAGCATGATTCCCGCGACGATTGTGTCCCTTGATCTGGGCGGCGCGGAGAGTGTTATTCGTCTGGTCGATATGCTCGAAGATCTCGATGACGTGCAGAACGTGTACAGCAATGCAGATATACCCGACGACGTCATGGAACAGCTTGGTTAAATCCACGCTGATGCAACAAAGGGAGGCCCAGGCCTCCCTTTTTCACATCTGTGATCTTTTGTCGAAAGGCGCAGCAGATATGGCACACTAGACCCCATACACTTAGCGGAAATAACAACGCATGGCCCTGATATTGGGGATAGACCCAGGTTCGCGCACCACTGGCTACGGTATCGTCCGTGAGCACGCCGGCAAGTGCGAGTACATCACCTCGGGATGTATCCGTCTTGGCGACGGACCACTGCCGGGCCGCCTCAAACTCATCTTCGAGGGTTTGAGTGAACTGATCAGCAGATTCGAACCGCACATACTCAGCATCGAGCAGGTCTTTCTGGCTCGCAACCCGGACTCCGCACTTAAGCTGGGCCAAGCCCGCGGCGCGGCGATAGTCGCGGCAGTGCATACGGGAATGGAGGTGCATGAGTACACCGCACGACAGATAAAACAGTCGGTGGTAGGTACTGGCGCCGCGGACAAGACGCAGGTTCAGCATATGGTCACTCAGCTGCTCGGACTCTCTGGCACACCCCAAGCTGATGCCGCTGACGCCTTGGCGGCGGCGCTATGCCATGCTCATTCGGTTGCACTGAATCAGCAATTGGGGGGCGGTTTGCTGGGTTTGCGCAGTGGGCGCATACGCCATCGATAGACGCTTTTTTAGAGAACAGTTGCAATGATTGGACGATTGACAGGCATTCTGCTGGAAAAACAGCCGCCGCACCTATTGCTGGACGTACAGGGCGTAGGCTACGAGCTCGATGCACCCATGAGTACATTCTACAAGTTCCCTGCACTGGGCCAATTGGTCACTTTGCACACGCACATGGTTGTGCGCGAAGACGCTCAGTTGCTTTATGCCTTTGTAGAAAAACGTGAGCGTGACATTTTTCGTGAGTTGATCAGGCTCAATGGTGTGGGGCCGAAACTGGCACTGGCCTTGATGTCAGGTCTGGACGTCGACGAATTGGTTCGCGCGGTGCAGGCGCAGGATACAAGCGCTCTGGTACGCGTGCCGGGTGTAGGCAAGAAAACCGCCGAGCGCTTACTGATCGAGCTGCGTGATAGGCTCAAGGCATGGGAGGCTTTGCCGGGCACATTCAAGCCGTTGGCTTCAGAAGGGGGCGTTCAGGCGCCAGCTTCGCAGACCAGTGACGCTGTCAGTGCACTTATATCCCTGGGATATAAGCCCCAGGAAGCGAGCCGGGCTGTTGCTGCAGTAGAAGAAGATGGCATGAGCAGCGAAGAGTTGATTCGCCGCGCGCTCAAGGGCATCGTTTAACCGTTTTTCATATAACGCACAGGATATCCATGCTGGAAGAAGATCGCTTGATTGCTGCTGCGCCGCGGCAGCAGGAAGATGTTATCGACCGGGCTATCCGCCCCTATCGGCTGGCAGATTACATCGGCCAGCCGAGTGTACGCGCCCAGATGGAATTGTTCATGAAGGCAGCCAAGGGGCGCGGCGAAGCGCTCGACCATGTGCTGATCTTTGGTCCGCCGGGCCTGGGCAAGACCACGCTGGCCAATATCATTGCCCAGGAAATGGGCGTGAAGATCAAGAGCACCTCCGGCCCGGTACTCGAGCGAGCGGGCGACCTGGCTGCCATGCTGACCAGTCTGGAGGCCGGGGATGTTTTGTTTGTCGACGAAATACATCGTTTGTCACCGGTGGTCGAAGAGATTCTTTACCCGGCGATGGAAGATTATCAGCTCGATATCATGATCGGCGAAGGCCCCGCGGCCCGCTCGATCAAACTCGAGTTGCCGCCCTTTACGCTGGTGGGCGCAACCACCCGTGCCGGCATGCTGACAAATCCGTTACGCGACCGTTTTGGCATCACCCAGCGGCTGGAATTCTATGGCGTGGATGATCTAGCCACTATCGTCAAGCGCTCGGCGAGTATCCTCAAGCTGGAAATCGACCCCCGTGGCGCCCATGAAATCGCCAGGCGCTCACGCGGTACGCCGCGGATTGCCAACCGACTGTTGCGGCGGGTACGTGATTTTGCTGAAGTGCGTGGCAGCGGTCATATCACACTGGATGTGGCGGATCAGGCGTTGAACTTGCTGGATATTGATGCCAAGGGCTTTGACCATATGGACCGTCGTTTGCTATTGGCCATGATCGACAAATTCGACGGCGGACCGGTGGGCGTCGATAGTCTGGCAGCAGCAATCAGTGAAGAGCGTCATACCATAGAAGATGTGCTGGAACCCTTTTTGATTCAGCAGGGTTTTATTACCCGAACGCCCCGTGGGCGGATGGTGACTCGGCACGCCTACGAGCATTTTGGTCTTGATCTGCCGGGACGGATGACTCAACCCGGCGGAGATTTTTTTGTATCTGGCGATGATCCTGACTCACCATAGAAAAATATTATCGATATTGACAGGGAAAGACTATGCAAAACCCACGGTTGGCTCTACATTATGCGCGCTGACTATTCCGGACTGCCGTTCGCGCTAAGAGTCCGAGTCTACTTTGAAGATACCGATGCTGGTGGCATCGTTTATTACGTCAATTACCTCAAGTTTATGGAACGTTCGCGAACTGAACTGGTCCGTACTCTGGGGTTTGACCAAAGTGTCCTGCAGGATGAAAACATTATTTTTGTTGTGCACTCGGTTTCAGCCAGATATCACGCGCCTGCGCGTCTTGATGACGAGCTGGAAGTCAGTGTTGAAGTGTTGGAGTTGAAACGAGCCAGCATTCGCTTCCGTCAGCAGGTCAGGTTGGTTTCCGGGAAAGTGTTGTGTGAAGGTGAAGTGTTGGTCGCGTGTGTCAGTGCCGACCAGTACAAGCCCAGAGGGATTCCGCCGGTCTTGAAAGAAGCGTTCAAGGCTCGGCAGGTAACAGATAGCAAGACCGAGCGAGGAGAGGTAACGCGTGCAAGCTGATCAAATGTCGATGTGGCACCTGATTTCTACCGCCAGCGTACTGGTACAGCTGGTAATGCTGATCCTGGTGGCTGCGTCCATTGCGTCATGGATCATGATTTTCCAGCGCAGTACCTTTATTCGCGCGGCGAAATCGGCACTGGATGATTTCGAAGATCGCTTCTGGTCGGGTATTGATCTCTCGAAGCTATACCGGCAGGTCACCGGTAATCCAGATAATAATTCCGGTCTGGAGCAGATCTTTCGTGCCGGCTTCAAGGAGTTCTCCCGTATGCGTCAGCAGCCGGGTGTCGATCCGGACGCGGTAATGGACGCAGTGCAGCGCTCAATGCGTGTTGCCATATCCAAGGAAGAGGAGAAGCTGGACCAGCATCTCCCGTTCCTCGCTACGGTAGGGTCGACTAGTCCCTATATAGGCCTGTTCGGTACTGTATGGGGCATCATGAATTCTTTTCGCGGATTGGCCACGGCGCAGCAGGCGACATTGGCAACGGTAGCTCCGGGAATCGCAGAGGCGCTGATTGCAACTGCCATTGGTCTGTTTGCAGCTATTCCGGCGGTTATTGCTTATAACCGCTTTTCGGCCCGATCAGAAACACTGATCAGTCGTTACTACACTTTTGCCGACGAGTTTTCGAGCATTTTGCACCGTCGTGTCCACGCCAGTAACGAAGAGTAAACGGGAGTCATCATGCAGGTGCAAGGCAGACGCCGGAAACGCAAACCCGTTGCAGAGATGAACGTTGTGCCGTATATCGACGTCATGCTCGTACTACTGGTGATTTTCATGGTGACAGCGCCCATGCTCAATCAGGGTGTGAAGGTTGACTTGCCGCAGGTATCGAGTGAGGTGCTGCCTTCGGACAGCAATCAGCAAGTGCTTACGTTGTCGGTATTGGCCGACGGGACCTATTACTGGAATCTCGGCGACACCGTCGATACTGAAAATCAGACGGACAGCGCTATTTCTCTTGAAGAGATGTCCGCAGGGGTGACCAAGATCATTAGTGCACGTTCCGATACGCTGGTGTACATCCGCGGTGACCGCGAGGCCAATTATGGTCTTGTCGTAGCTGCGATGGGCGCGTTGCAGCAAGCGGGTGTACCTAATGTCGGACTGATCACCGAGGCGCCGTGAATACTCGCGAACCGCGTGAGGCGGAAGCTGGCAGTTATGCACCTTCAGTGCTCAAGGCGCTTGCGGTCCACCTGGCTGTGGTGCTCCTGCTCTTCGTCTCTTTTAGTAGTGCACCTGTGTTTGAGCCGGCTAAACCGATTGTGCAAGCCACTCTGGTGCAATTGAATTCCAAGAGTCCGGCGCAGACTCAGACAGATCAGCGTATAGCGGGTGAGGCTGCGCGTACCGCCGCCCAGCGCCATGAGGCCGAAGAGCTTAAACGTGATCAGCAGAAGCAAAAGCAGCAGGAAGCGGCTGCCGCGGCTGCCAAGGCGAGTGAACAAGCTGCTGCCAAGCGCGAAGAGCAGCAGCGCGAACAGCAACAGAAGGATGCGGCTGCAGCAACAGCTGAACAGCAAGCGGCAGCTGCCAAGCAGGTTGAAGCTGCCAAGCAAGCTGAGGCTGAAGCCCAGCGCAAGGCCGATGCGGCTCGCAAGCTGGCTGCAGCAGAAGATGCAAAGAAAGCGGCTGCAGAAGCGGCAAAGAAAAAAGCGGCCGAGGAAGCAGCCAAGCAGAAAGCAGCCGAGCAGGCTAAGAACAAGGCCGCGGAAGAGGCCAAGCGCAAAGCTGAGGCCGCACGCGCAGATGAAGCCCGCAAGAAAGCGGAAGCTGAAAAAGTAGCGCAGCAAAAGAGCGCGCAGGAAGAAGCTCGGGCCAAGGCGCTTGCAGATTTGCTGGCGGACGAAACACAGTATCAGCAAGCCCAGGCTGACTTGTCCGGTGACGAGGTGGCAGCAAGTTATGATGATCTGATTCGTCGTTATGTCAGCGAGCAATGGAGGCGTCCGCCCACAGCGCGAAATGGTATGGTGGTTGATGTAGTGATTAGCATGCTGCCTACCGGACAGATTACCGATGTCGTTATCGTTCGTACGAGTGGCGACCCTGGCTTTGATCAGTCTGCAGTTCAGGCCGTGCGAAATGTTGGACGTATTCCCGAAATGCAGCAGTTGTCACGTGAAAAACCGGCGACTTTTGATAGCCTGTACCGCAAACGTACATTGCGCTTCAAACCAGAGGACCTGTCATTCTGATGAAAATGTTGAAAATCTGGCTAACCGCCATAGCCTTGTTAATCATGGCGCAAAACCTGTTTGCACAGGGTGCAATCGAAATTACTCGAGGGTCTGACAAGGCCGCGCCGATAGCCGTCGTTCCGTTTGGCTGGCAGGGCAGTACACCCCTTCCCGAGGATATGGCGGAGGTGGTCGCTAACGATTTGCGCAGCAGCGGTATGTTTACGCCTTTTGATCGACGTAACATGCTAAGTACCCCTACCCAAGCCAGTGAGATATTTCCACGTGATTGGCGAATATTGGGTGTCGAGTATGTGGTCGCGGGCCAGGTCAGTGTGGACCCGGCGGTGGATCAATATCGCTTGCAGTTCAGCCTCTACAGCGTGATCCGCGAAGAAGTGCTGATGACTCGCACTGTCAGCGGAACACGCAGCCAGCTACGGGATATGTCGCATCATTTGAGTGATCTGGTTTTCGAAGAAATTACAGGCATCAAAGGCGCGTTCAACACTAAGCTTCTGTATGTTGCTGCTGAGCGATTTTCTGCGGATAACACCCGGTTTACGTTGCAGCGTTCCGATTATGACGGTGCTCGCGCTGTGACGCTATTGCAGTCGCGCGAACCCATCCTGACGCCTTCTTACGCGCCAGATGGACAGCGGATTGCGTATGTTTCTTTTGAATCTGGACGTCCTGAAATATTTGTTCATTATATTCAGACAGGTCGGCGCGAGCGCATTACCAGTTTCGAGGGGCTTAATGGAGCACCATCCTGGTCGCCTAATGGCCAACGTCTTGCCTTTGTGCTGTCGCGGGACGGTAATCCAGAAATTTATGTGATGGAGTTGGCCAGTAAACAGTTACGCAGGATTACCAATCACTTTGCGATTGATACCGAGCCGGATTGGTTGAATGACGACACCCTCGTCTTTACTTCCGATCGTGGCGGGCGTCCGCAGATATATAAGCAGAATATTAATAACGGAAATACTGAGCGGTTGTCCTATGTGGGCAACTATAATGCTAATGCCAAGCTCTCGGTGGACGGTCGTACCATGGTTATGGTGCACCGCCAAGAGGGTAACCGTAATTTTCAAATTGCCATCCAGGATCTGGAGCGCGGCAATTTGAGGGTTTTAACAGAAACGTCGTTGGATGAGTCGCCTACTGTCGCTCCCAACGGAGTCATGTTAATTTATGCCACCCGTCAACAGGGACGGGGCGTTCTCATGCTGGTATCTACCAACGGTCGTGCTAGGTCGGTCATTCCGACTCAATTCACTGACCTGCGCGTGCCATCATGGTCCCCATACCTGCCCTAGGGTGTAACAACACTAAACCATATGGGGTTTTCCAGGAGTCTTATGATGCAAGCAATTAAATTTGGCAAGATCGCAGCGCTGGTTGTAGCTTTCGGCGTTATCGTTGGTTGTTCCTCCAAAGGTGGTGACACCGGCGGTACTGGCGCGGTTGATCCGAACGCCGGTTACACCTCTCCGGTTGCTACCGGTGACAACATGTCCAGCGAAGAAGCTGCCCTGCGCGCGGTTACTACCTTCTACTTCGAACTCGACAGTGCCGAGCTGAAGCCCGAAGCAACACGCGCCTTGGACGTACATGCCAAGGACCTGCGTGCTGCAGGTAACCGCGTAGTACTGGAAGGCCACACTGACGAGCGCGGTTCGCGTGAGTACAACATGGCTCTGGGTGAGCGTCGTGCTGCTGCTGTTCAGCGTTATCTGGCAGGCCAGGGCGTTTCTCCTTCGCAGTTGGAGCTGGTCTCCTACGGTGAAGAGAAGGCAGCAGTCATGGGTTCGAGCGAAGAAGCTTACGCTCAGAACCGTCGCGTAGAACTGCGTAAGTAAGAGGTCATATGAAAAGGTTCAGGGGTTTAGCAGCAGCCTTCGCTTTAGTGCCGTGCGCGGTACTGGCTCAGGTTCCCGTTATTGACGGCAGTGCGGGCGGTGTCCGTGGTAGTCAGTCGTCTACCCCTGTTACCCAACAGACCCAGGCTGGTTCCTCTATCGAGGGCCAGCTTATGCAGCAGCTCTATCAGCTGCAGCAGGAAGTCGCGATGTTGCGCGGCAGGCTGGAAGAACAGGAGTATTTGGTAAAGCAAATGGAGCAGGACCAGCTTGATCGATATCAAGATATCGATCGTAGATTGTCCAGCGGTGATGGGCAGGCTCCAGCCAATCAACAAGCACCAATCGATGCGCAGAGCGTTCCCTCAGCCAGCAGGCCGAGCGAACCCACAGCAAGTGCTCCATCGATGCCAGAAAGCAGTGCCGGTACGGCCGAGGTCGATCCGGAGCGTGAAAAACTGATGTACGATGCGGCTTTTGACTTGGTCAAGGCGCGAGATTTCGAAAAGGCGATACTGGCGTTTAGCGCCTTCGTCAGGCGGTTTCCGAACAGCGAATACGCCGGGAACGCTCAATATTGGCTAGGTGAGATTCATTTAGTCGAGTCTGATTTAGATTCTGCTGGACGTGCCTTTGCAAAGGTCGTCAGCGATTATCCAGGTCACCGCAAGGAAGCGGATGCGCTGTACAAGCTCGCTGATGTCGAGCGCCGTCTGGGTAATCGTGACAAGGCGGTACAGCTTTATCAGGAGGTCCTGTCCAGGCATCCTAATTCCTCTGCGGCCCAATTGTCCCGGCGTGACATGGACAACCTGAACTAGTTTTTCTCAGGCATCCCCTTGCAGCTTCGGCCTAACGGCTCTAGCCAAACGCCTGAAAATCCTCTCTTGTTGGTTTAGACTATGCGCTTTGCAATTGGCGGTTATGCTCGCATCCAGAATTCCCTGGAATGAAGGCCGCCCATGTGGGCCTCTGCCTGTCTAGCAGTCCAGCCCTGGATATCCTATGTCAATTGATCTGAGTTCGACGCTACGAATAACTGAAATCTTTTACTCAATCCAGGGCGAGAGCCGCACTGTGGGTTTGCCAACGGTATTTGTGCGATTGACGGGTTGTCCATTGCGCTGCCAGTACTGTGATACTGCCTACGCTTTTACGGGTGGTGAGTTGCAGACGCTGGAGCACATACTTGCTGATGTTGCACAGTACGCGCCGCGCTACATCTGCGTGACTGGAGGTGAACCCCTAGCACAGCCCAATTGCTTGCCTCTGCTCAACGCGTTATGTAACTCGGGCTATCAGGTTTCGCTTGAAACCAGTGGTGCGCTCGACGTGAGTGGCGTTGATCCCCGCGTCAGTAAAGTAATCGATTTAAAGACGCCGGGATCGGGTGAGGTTAGTCGCAATCTGTATTCCAATATGCAGATACTTGGCGCGGGCGACCAAGTGAAGTTCGTTCTCTGTAACAGAGAAGATTATGATTGGGCGCGCTTCAAGCTGGATGAGTACACATTAAGCAAGACAGCCTGCGAGGTTTTGTTTTCGCCAAGCCATGGCGAGCTTGAGCCGCGGGAACTTGCAGAATGGATTATTGCGGACAATCTGCCAGTACGCTTTCAAATGCAGCTGCACAAATACCTCTGGAATGATGAGCCGGGACACTGATATGAGCGATGTAAAAAAAGCGGTTGTGTTGCTTTCAGGGGGACTGGATTCGGCTACGGTGTTAGCGATGGCTCAAGCCGATGGCTATCAGTGTCATACATTGAGTTTTGATTACGGCCAGCGTCATCGTGCCGAACTTGACGCGGCGCAACGGCTGGCACTGGTCGCCTGCGTAGCTGCACACAAGACAATTACACTGGATCTGGATGGCATAGGCGGGTCGGCATTGACCGATACTGCAATAGCGGTGCCTGAGGCGCCTCAGCAGGGCATCCCAGTGACCTATGTTCCAGCCCGCAATACAGTGTTTCTGTCCCTGGCCCTTGGCTGGGCAGAAGTGTTAGAGGCAGGTGACATTTTCATCGGCGTTAATGCGGTTGATTACTCGGGATATCCGGATTGCAGGCCTGCTTTTATTGAAGCATTCGAGCGCGTAGCCAATCTGGCAACCAGGGAAGGTGTGGAAGGTGCCGGTTTCCAAATCCGTGCTCCTTTGCAGAATTTGACCAAAGCCCAGATTATCCAGGCGGGTTTGCGGCTTGGAGTCGATTACAGTTTGACGGTTTCGTGCTATCAGGCGGACGTCCAAGGAAGGGCGTGCGGCAGATGTGATAGCTGCAGACTTCGGGCCTCTGGTTTTGCCGCTGCCGGCGTCGAGGACCCGACTCGCTACACTAAAGCGTAAAAAAAACTTGAGTTCGTCTGAAAAATCAGTACTATAGCGCTCGCTCGGGTCGTTAGCTCAGTTGGTAGAGCAGTTGGCTTTTAACCAATTGGTCGTAGGTTCGAATCCCACACGACCCACCATTTTTTTCTTAATACCCTTCTCTTTAGCTCGTATTCCCCCTTCAGTCTCCCGGCTCCTTTTTTATGTATTATCAGGCGCCCCGTCATGCTTAAAATTGCCTTAAGTTCCCCATCCGGCACAGTCCAAAATCAAGCAGCTGGTTGTAGGTTGAGGCTGGGCATCAGGTAAAAGCCATCGTGGTATGATGCCTCCCACCAATACGGCCATAGGGTTTTTCTCATGTTACAGATTCCCGAGCGAGTGCTGGTTCAGGCACATTTAGCTGCTAAGCAGGTCGCGCCGCTCACTTCGGCCGAAGAGGCTGATTTCCAGACTCGCATCCGCGCCGCTCTCAAAGCGCGGGATGCGGTTCTCGTCGCACACTATTATACGGATCCGATTATCCAGGCCCTGGCCGAGGAAACCGGCGGTTGCGTGTCGGACTCGCTGGAAATGGCGCGGTTCGGTAAAGAGCATTCAGCCCAGACGTTGGTCGTTGCAGGTGTGCGCTTCATGGGCGAAACCTCCAAGATTCTCAGTCCCGAGAAGCGGGTGCTTATGCCGACGCTTGATGCGACATGCTCTCTGGATATCGGTTGCCCGATTGATGAGTTTTCTGCGTTTTGCGACCAGCATCCCGATCGTACAGTTGTTGTCTATGCCAACACATCCGCAGCGGTCAAGGCGCGAGCGGACTGGGTAGTGACGTCCAGCTGCGCTCTGGAGATCGTCAGTCATCTTATGGACAAGGGTGAGAAAATTCTGTGGGCGCCTGATCAGCACTTGGGTAACTACATTCAGCGCGAGACAGGTGCAGACATGCTGTTGTGGGAAGGGTCGTGCATTGTGCATGAGGAATTCAAGGCCAAGGCCTTGCTGGATCTTAAAGCGGTTTATCCTGAAGCGGCCATTCTCGTTCATCCTGAATCGCCCATGCCGGTTATCGAGCTTGCCGATGTGGTCGGTTCTACCAGTCAGTTGATCAAGGCGACTCAAACGTTGCCTAATGAGACTTTCATCGTAGCTACAGACCGTGGCATTTTCTACAAGATGCAGCAAGGCGCGCCGGGTAAACTGTTGATTGAGGCGCCTACTGCCGGTAGTGGGGCAACTTGCCGCAGTTGTGCCCATTGCCCCTGGATGGCCATGAATACACTGCCGGCGCTATTGCAGAGTCTGGAGCAGGGTAGTAACGAGATCCACGTGGACCCGCAACTTGTGCCTCGTGCGGTGCAGCCGCTTGAACGCATGCTTGAGTTCACCCGTCAGGCGCGCCTCAGTTCGCCCGGCAACGCCTGATCAGAGATTTTCGATAATAGCGCGTTGCTCGGCGAGATATTGTTGTCTTGCCTGAATGCGCGCGCTTTGCACGTAGTCACCGGCGGCCCGAGTGGCAGCAAGTCCGAGTTGTTCGGCGGCCTGATCAAGGTCGCCGGCCAGCATGAAGTATTCGGCCCTGGCGGTATGTACGCCGATGATGTTACCGGCCAGTCCGCGTATTTCGGCTGTCAGATACCAGACGTCAGGATCGCTATCGCGCTGGGTGGCGAGACGGTTAATCACTTTTTCCGCCTCGGTATAGCGACGTGCGCGCAACAGAATGTCGGCCTTGGCTTCCTGCAGCGGGTAATTGTCCGGGTTGATCTGCAGTAGACGATCAACCCGGGTGAGCGCCTGTTCAAGCTCCCCGCGGTATATATCCAGTTCAACTGCGGCCAGATTGACTGTGACATTTTTACCCTGTGATGCGAGGAGTGGCTCAAGCACCTTGGCTGCTTCGTCATACTGACCACTGCGCGTAAGCGCCAGCACGAGTCCGTAGCGGGCAGCCGCATGATCACCGTCATGCTCGTCAAGTAATATGCGAAAGCGCTGTGCAGCCAGCCCCGGGCTCTGTTCGTGATGTAGTTGCACGCGCGCACGCATCATCTGATATTCGACGCTATCTTTTTGCCCTCCGCTTTTCAGCTGATCGGCCCGGTTTCTGGAGTCGGCGATACGAGACTGGGTGACCGGGTGGGTGAGCAAAAACTCTGGCGGTTTGCGACTGAAGCGGCTTTTTTGCGCCAGGCGCTCGAACATGTCGGGCATGGCTTCTGGATCATATCCGGCACGTTCAAGGTTGGTCAGACCTATGCGATCTGCTTCCTGTTCATTTTGTCGGGAAAACCGTCGCTGCTCCTGAATGACCGCCGCCTGAGTGGACGCCAGCGCCGCAATTCCAGCGTCGCCGCCGCCTGCGGCCGCCAGAATAACGCCGGCCAGCATGGCGGTCATCATGGGTATGCGCATGCGTTCCTGTTGCTGGAGGTTACGGGCGAAGTGGCGTTGTGACAGGTGTGCCAGTTCATGGGCCATGACTGAGGCGAATTCCGCTTCGGTGTAAGCGTTTAGGAAGAGACCGCCGTTTACGCCAACCACACCGCCGGGAGCCGCGAACGCATTGAGTTGAGGGCTATCGATCAGCACGAATGAGAGGCGTCTGTCTTCCAGTTGACTGGTCTCGGCCAGGCTGTAAACGTGGCTCTCAACAAAATTCTTCAAAAGCGGGTCATCCAGGGTGGGTACTGCACCCCTCAGCATGGACAGCCAGGCTCGGCCGAGCTGATGTTCCTGCTGCGGCGACATGATCGACGAACTGGTGTCTCCCAGCGATGGTAGGTTGTACTCTGCGTTGGCCAGTTGTGGGACGGTTAGGCTTACAACCAGGCATAACGTCAGACGTCTGACCGTGGCCTTGATACGTTTTTCAGGTAGTGCTTTATTGGAGTGCATGATTGCCTGTGTATCCAGTTGGACAAGGTTGTCTGCCATCGACCCCTCAGGAGTTATACTGTAGCACTTGCCACTCAGGAGCCAATGCATGTCTGTTGATATACCGGAGCTGAACGCTGACGAGACGCTCGACGCCCGCGGTTTGAGTTGTCCGTTGCCGCTACTGAAGGCCAAGCTGGCCCTGAACAGTATGCTGGCTGGGCAAATACTCTATGTGTTGGCCACGGATGCCGGTTCGCAAAGGGATTTCGAACGTTTTAGCGAGCTGTCCGGTCATGCTTTGATAGCATCGACCTGTCTAGACTCTGAATTTCATTATTGGCTGCGTAAGAAGCGAGATCAACAGTCATGATCAAGGTATTCCGTAACTGGGTGCAACGCTATTTTTCCGATGAACAGGCCGTGGTTCTGGCGGTGTTGCTTGCCCTGGGATTTGCCATCGTTATCGGCTTTGGCGGCAAGCTGGCTCCTCTGCTCACAGGCGTTGTATTCGCTTATTTGCTCCAGGGCATGGTTACCCGCCTGCAAAGGTGGGGCGTACCCAAGGCCGTCGCGGTATGGATGGTTTTTTTGCTTTTTCTTGGCGCGCTGGGAGCCTTGTTTGGGATCGTTGTGCCGCTGGTATGGCGTCAGGTGACTAATCTGCTCAATGAGTTGCCGGGTATGCTTGTGCAATGGCAGGCTCAGCTCGTTCATTTGCCCGAGCAGTACCCAGCGTTGGTCTCTTCGGGGCAAATCGACCGTATTGTTGCTTCAGTCAACGGTGAGCTAGGCCAGTTTGGTCAATGGGTCCTGTCTCAGTCGCTGGCCGGCTTGCCAGTGCTGTTGACGATTCTGGTCTATCTGGTGCTTGTGCCAATTCTGGTTTTTTTCTTTCTGATGGACAGCGACAAGATCATAGCCTGGCTGGTTGGCCGCCTGCCCCGTGAGCGGCGAATGATGAACGAAGTCTGGACTGAGCTGAATCAGCAGATTGCCAATTATATCCGCGGTAAGGCGGTAGAGATTCTCATTGTGGGCGGCATCAGCTACCTATGCTTTGCGGTCCTTGGCGTCAACTACGCAGCGTTGCTCGCGGTCATGGTGGGACTGTCAGTGCTGGTGCCTTACATAGGTGCAACTATTGCCACGCTACCAATTGCGTTGATTGGCCTGTTCCAATGGGGTTTAGGCAATGAGTTTATGGTGTTAATGATCGTGTACGCGGTGATTCAGGCGCTCGATGGCAATGTGTTGGTGCCGATTCTGTTTTCTGAAGCGGTCAACTTGCATCCGGTGGCCATTATTGCGGCAGTCGTTATTTTTGGCGGGTTGTGGGGGTTCTGGGGGATTTTCTTCGCCATTCCTCTGGCAACGCTGTGCAAGGCGGTATTGAATGCCTGGCCGAGCGGCCATGAGCCGGAGCCGGAAGTGGCGGTTGCCACTCCCTAGTCACCGTCCGATTGTTAGCCCGCTAGACTTCGGGCCGCGTCCAGTACCTCCGCGACATGTCCCTTGACCTTCACTTTGCGCCACTCTGCGCGCAGTACGCCCTGGGCATCCATCAGGAACGTACTGCGCTCAATGCCTTCATATTCCTTGCCGTAGAGCTTTTTCAGTTTGATTACATCGAATAGCTTGCACAGTGCCTCGTCCTGATCGCTGATCAATTCGAAGGGAAACCCCTGCTTGCTCCGAAAGTTTTCATGGGTTCGTAGGCTGTCTCGTGAAACGCCAAAAATGCGCGTGTTGGCGGCAGAAAAATCATCGTACTGGTCCCTGAAATCCTGACCTTCGGTGGTACAGCCGGGCGTATTGTCCTTGGGATAGAAATACACAACAAACTGTTGGCCACGAAGCGCTTCGGAGTCGATCGTCAGGTCGCTCGTGGCCTTGGCAGTGAAGGTGGGGATGGGGTGATCCAGTTGAGCACTCATGCCAGGAGGTCCTTTTCGGTCAATGTATCGGGCGCCAGGGTTCGATGACAGCGTCCAGGTTCAATTCGTCACAGAAATCCAGAAACTGCTCGCGCAGCCAGCTCAGCTGCGTTTTCGCCGGGATCGCAATAGTCAACGTCATGTTAAGCATAGCGGTGCCAGTATGCTGGGCAAGATAGGTGAAGCTGAACAGCTCCTCAATGTCGATTTCCAGCTGCTGAAAGAAAGCACAAAGCTCACCGCATAACTCCGGACGCTGTGCGGCTGTTACGAAGACGTTGTAGGGCAGTGCCTGTGGGCGTTCGTCCAGCGTGGTGCTGCGGCTCATCGACAGTGTGAAATGCTCGCGCCGGGCGACAGTGAGGAGCAATGTCTCAAGACGCGCCAGGGCATCCCAGTTTCCGCTGACCTGCAGTAGCAACGCAGAGCAGGTACCGTGCCGGCTCATCCTGCTGCTGACGATCAGGCAGCGCTGCTCCATGCACAGCCGGGTAAACGTGGTGACCAGCGTTGTGGTCTGGCCGCCCAGGGCACTGATAACCAGAAACTGTTCTTTCTGTGGAGCTGGGGTCGACATGATGTTCCTCGGAGAGCAAGTTCGCGATCGGCCGCGCAGGGCAGCGGCAGACCGACAGGGGGCCGTATTGTCGCCCCGTCGGGCTTAGTGTTCAACTTCCCTTTGTCGGCTGCGGTCGCGCCGCGCAATACGCACTGCATTGCGCCGTTGCACGGTAAGGTTAAGCGGCGATTTGTGCATGGCTTCCCTTGTGCTGGCAGCACGGCGAAAGTACCATTGCTGGTCAATGTTTCAACTGGAGCAGTTGCATGATTTCAGGCAGCCTGGTGGCGCTGGCAACACCGATGGACTCACGGGGCGGGCTGGACTGGCAGGCTTTGGAGCGCCTGATCGATTTTCATCTCGAAAAGGGCACTGACGGCATCGTCGCGGTGGGCACTACGGGTGAATCGGCCACACTGGACATGTCTGAACACAAGCAAGCCATTCGCCGTGTTGTCGATCAGGTAGCGGGCCGGATTCCAGTGATTGCCGGTACTGGCGCCAACTCCACGCGTGAAGCGGTGGAGCTGACTGAGGCTGCACGCAGTGTTGGCGCCGATGCTTGCTTGCTGGTGACGCCCTATTACAACAAGCCTACCCAGGAAGGCTTGTATCAGCATTTTCGCTTTATTGCGCAAGCGGTCGCCATACCGCAGATCTTGTATAACGTCCCCGGCCGCACTGCCTGCGACATGCTACCGGAAACGGTCGAGCGCCTAGCTGATATCAGTAACATTATTGGTATCAAGGAAGCGACTGGCGATTTGCAGCGTGCCCGCGAGCTGATCGACCGGGTAGGTGATCGTATGGCTGTTTACTCGGGTGATGATCCCACCGCCGTCGAACTTATTTTGATGGGAGGCAAGGGGAATGTCTCAGTAACCGCCAACGTCGCTCCGCAGGCCATGCACGAGCTCTGCGCAGCGGCCTTGGCCGGTGACGCTGATCTTGCCAGACAGATGAATGATGCGCTCATGCCGTTGCACAAAGCGCTCTTTATTGAATCTAACCCGATCCCGGTCAAATGGGCGCTGCACGAGATGGGCATGATGGCCGACGCATTACGTTTGCCCTTGACGCCACTCAGCGCCCGATGCCACGAGACGGTCCGCGCAGCGCTCCGCGAATGCGGCATTCTGTGAGCCCCTCTCGAACCATGTATACCAAGGAAATGTTTATGAAGCCTGTTCTGGGTGTTGTAACGGTAGGGTTGCTCGCGGTTCTGAGCGGCTGTGGTTATCTCGGAGGCAATGATGGCTATTTCCGTGATCGTGGATCGGATTACCAGGAGGTTCAGGTTGAGCCTCGAATTTCAGTGCCCGCTGGTATCGAGAGCAAGCCCATGGGTGATCTGTTGCCTGTTCCTGGCCAATTTGAAACAGGATCCAGCAATGAGAAGTTCGAATTGCCGCGTCCGCAACCGATGCTCGTCAGCGCCGATGCGGCGGAGTATTCGCTGCAGCAGAATGGCTCAGTACGCTGGGTTCAGGCCCAACGCAGCCCAACAGAAGTATGGCCGTTGGTACGCAATTTCTGGAATGACTACAATATTGCGATAGCCACTGAAACACCGAGTCTCGGAGAGTTGGAAACGGGTTGGGTGGCGTTCGATCTGCAGCCGGATAACCCCCTGCTTCGCCGCATTTTGCCGGCTATCGGTCAGGGCCGCGCGGTCGAAGGCCAGGAACTGCGTTTTCGCCTGCGTGTGGAGCCGGGCGTGCAGGGTGGCAGTAGTGAAATATTCATTACTCACATGTCACGCAGTCAAGGCGGTTCGCGCTCTGACTGGCCAGATAATTCTGACAACGGTAACCTCGAACGGGCAGTGTTAGCCGAACTCGAGACGTATTTGAACCAGACTCCTGGCGGTGCTTCTATCACGTCACTGGCAGCTGCTCAGGCAGGTCCCGGAGCGACGCTGGCCAAGGACGGTGCTGGGAACCCGGTGCTCACTATGCAAAGCGACTTTAACCGGGCCTGGTCAGCCGTTGGACAGGCGTTGGGACAAGCGGATATTCGTATCGCCGATCTCAACCGTAGCGCCGGCGTTTATTACATTGATCTCGCGCAGGCAGCTAGTCGTCAGGATAAGCCTGGTTTCTTTGGACGCCTATTTGGCAGCGACGACGAGTCGGAAGAGGACACTGCGCAACGCTCGGAAGTACGACTCACCGCCGTAGGTGGGAGTGTGCAGGTCACCGTGGACAAGAGTATCGACACCGCCGCGGACCCAAGAGTTGCGACCGATGTACTTGAGCGTATCCAGTCGAACCTGAATTGATCGAGCGGAAGTAGCCTATGCGCTATTGCTCACTTGGCAGCGGCAGCCGTGGTAACGCGACGGTTGTCGAGTTTGGTCAAACCCGGATTCTCATCGACTGTGGCTTTAGTCTGCGTGCTACAGAGCAGCGGTTGGCACAGGTTGGCCTGAGTGCGAGACAACTGAGTGCCATCCTGGTTACCCATGAGCATGCCGATCATGTAAAAGGGGTCGAGCGTCTGTCCAAGCGCTATCAGATCCCTGTCTACATGACTCACGGTACGTTGCATGCGATGGGTGATTTCGACGCGCAAGTTGTTATTGTCAGACTGGATGAAGGATTCAGTATCGGTGAGTTGCACGTGGAGCCGGTGGCGGTGCCGCATGATGCGCGCGAGCCCTGCCAATATATTCTAGACAGCGGGCAGCATCGCTTCGGCATCCTGACCGACACGGGTAACATCACGCCTTGGATAATTGATCGCTACCGTGGTCTTGATGGCCTTTTTCTGGAAGCCAACTACGATCCACATATGCTTGCTACTGGGCCTTATCCACCTAGCCTGCGTGCTCGGGTAGCGGGAGATTTGGGGCATTTGAGTAATCAGCAGGCCGCTGGTCTGCTTGCTGAAATAGATCGTAGTAACCTCCGCCACGTGGCTATTGCACACATCAGCGAGAAGAACAATCGGCCAGACCTCGCGCTCGACGAGTTAAAGAGTGCTCTAGCCGGATGGTCAGGTGAGTTGCACCTGGCTGAACAGAACCAGGGATTGCCCTGGCAAGACATAACGGGCATGACCCAACCACTTTTCGCGTCCAGCGGGAGCCGATAATGGAAAAACGCACAGAACTCTATCGCGGCAAGGCCAAGTCGGTATTTACCACCGACGATCAGGATCGCCTGATCCTGCTGTTTCGTAACGATACCTCCGCTTTTGATGGCAAGAAGATCGAGCAACTGGATCGCAAGGGCATGGTCAATAATCGATTCAATGCCTTTGTCATGCAGAAACTGGAAGCGGCTGGCATTCCGACTCAGTTTGATGCACTTCTGTCTGATACAGAAGTGCTGGTCAAGAAGCTCGATATGATCCCGGTTGAGTGTGTAGTGCGCAATCACGCGGCTGGCAGCCTGGTCAAGCGTTTGGGGATCGAAGAAGGTCGTGCGCTAACGCCTCCGACTTTCGAGCTTTTTCTCAAGGATGACGCCAAGGGTGACCCGTTCATCAACGAATCCCACGTCATTACTTTTGGCTGGGCCAACGCTGAACAGCTAAAACGTATGCAAGAGCTGACACTCCAAGTGAACGCGGTGTTGAAGCAGTTATTCGATGACGCCGGTCTGATGTTGGTGGATTTCAAGCTCGAATTCGGTCTCTTCAAGGGTGAGATTGTGTTGGGCGATGAGTTCAGCCCCGATGGCTGCCGACTGTGGGACAAGGCCACCGGTAAGAAGATGGACAAGGATCGCTTCCGCCAGGGGCTGGGTGGTGTGATCGAGGCCTATGAAGAAGTAGCTAAACGCCTGGGTGTTCCGCTCGGCTGACCCCTTCCGCCGCATCAGGCAAAACTGTTATGATGCGCGCCGACCGGAGAGTTGCCGGAGTGGTCGAACGGGACGGATTCGAAATCCGTTGAACTGGCAACAGTTCCCAGGGTTCGAATCCCTGACTCTCCGCCAACAACAAAAACCCGGTCTTTGCCGGGTTTTTTTGTTCTAGCTTCATAGTTTTCTTTATTCTCTAGTCATAATTCTGACCCTACGTTGTCACCAAATCTCCGCAGAAGCTTCATCTTGCGGATGCCTTTTTGTCATCTGTGATTCCCATCATGTGCTGGTTGATTCCAATAACGTGACGAGGAAGTCCGGATGTCCACAGATATGCATAACCAGTTGATCATTATCGACCACGGTGAGGGCGATGAGCCGCTGCGAGAGCGCCCAATGAATCCGATTTTCTCGAGTATTCTCGAGGCGCGTCTTGGTCGTCGCCAGTTGCTCAAGGGCAGTGCTGGCGCCGCAGCCATTGGTTTTTTGGGGTTGGGGTTGTCAGGCTGTATCAGCGACTCCGATAGCGATGACGATAAAGATTCTGGTAATCCTGCACCAGCGCTGCTGGGATTCTCCACTGTTGCCGTCAATAGTCAGGACACCATTACCGTTCCCGATGGCTACAGCTATCAGGTGCTTATTCCTTGGGGTACCCCGATTACAGGTGCTGCGCCGTCATTCTCGGTGAATAATACCGGTGCCGATCAAGCCGATCAGATCGGTTCACATCACGATGGTATGCACTTCTACGGCATCAATGGCAGCTCTGAAGACGGTCTGCTGGTACTCAACCACGAGTACGTTGAACCACGTTTGATGCATGCTTCTGCCAGAGGGGTTGCCTTGAGTAGCAGCGGTCTGCCACCGCTGGTTGGCGGCTTGCGCCCCGCCGATGAGGTCCGCAAGGAGCTCAACGCCCATGGTGTCTCCGTGGTACGGGTAAGAAGGGGTGTCAACAATGAGTGGCAGGTGCAGTTCGATGCGTTGAATCGCCGTGTTACCGGTCTGACGCCAATGGAAATTCATGGCCCAGTGCGCGGCAGTGATTTCGTCAAGACGTTATACAGCCCAAATGGCACCATGACGCGCGGTACCCTGAATAACTGCGGCAACGGCTACACCCCTTGGAACACCTACATGGCTGCCGAAGAAAACTGGGCAGGTTACTTCACCAATAAGGGTGACAATCCCCGCGAGCATTCGCGCTACGGAGTGCCCACCGGCGATACGGGTCGCTACGCCTGGAACTTGGCTGACGACGGTGCAGACGAGTTCATTCGTTTTGACGCCAGCATCAAGGGTGCCGATGCCACGCAGGACTATCGCAACGAGCCAGTGTGCTTTGGCTGGATGGTCGAGATTGATCCATTCGATCCGACCAGTAATCCTAAAAAGCGCACAGCCATGGGCCGATTTGGTCACGAGGGTGTGGTCTTTGCTCCCGCTGAAGAGGGCAAGCCCGTGGTCTGCTACTCGGGCGATGATTCGCGTTTCGAGTATATCTACAAGTTTGTCACTGCTAGCAATTACAACGCGGCGACTGCCAGCGGGTCTTTGTTGGATGAAGGCACCCTTTACGTTGCCAAGTTCAATGACGATGGCAGTGGCCAGTGGCTGCCCCTGGTGTATGGCGCAAATGGCTTGGATGACCCCAATGGGTTCACCAGTCAGGCAGATGTGTTGGTCAATACCCGTCTGGCCGCGGATTTTATGGGCGCCACGCCGATGGATCGCCCGGAATGGGGCGCGGTTGATCCAGCCAACGGCGATGTGTACTTCACCCTGACAAATAACTCACGTCGCACTGACGGTCAGGTCGACGAAGCCAATCCACGCTCAGCCAACCTGCATGGTCATATTATTCGCTGGTCTGAAGCGGGTAACGATCAGGCTGCAACCAGCTTTAGCTGGGATATATTCCTCTTTGGTGGCGACAGCGGCGAGAGCGGTGTTGCGAATAATATTGGTTATGATCCCAATGGTGAAATGTTGACCGCTGACAATATCCTGAGCTCTCCCGATGGCCTGTGGATTGATCCCGACAGTCGTGTATGGATTCAGATGGATAGCGGCTTTGACGACCCCTATGGCAACTGCGCCATGCTGGTAGCGGATCCCAAAACGGGATTGCTGAAGCGGTTCCTGGTCGGCCCGATTGATCAGGAAATAACGGGCATCACCATGTCCCCTGATCAGAAGACTCTCTTCATCAACGTCCAGCATCCAGGTGAAGGTACAAGCGGAGCAGATTTCGCCGCGGGCAATTTCAGCAGCAGCTGGCCGGACAGCAACACGGCGTCTTATCCGCCACGCTCGGCCACTGTTGTGATCTGGAAGGATGACGGCGGCATTGTGGGTAGCTGATTGGCCAGTCGGCAAACTTCCATCGTCGGAGGCTTGCCGGCATGTTTACTTACCGACGGCGCACATCCGGTGCGTCGAGTCTCTTTGGAGTAATAGTCATGGGTATAGGTGGAGTCAGTATTGGGTCGCTTCTCATCGTTCTGGTGATTGTGATGCTGTTGTTTGGTACCAAGCGATTACGCAGTATCGGCGGAGATCTGGGTGGTGCGCTTAGCGGATTCAAGAAGGCGGTCAAGGATGGTGAGGAATCACGCGAGGCTCTGGCGCTCAATGTTGAGGTGGAGCCACAACATAGCCGCACTCATCAGGCTGAAAAAAGCATGTCCTGATTGGAGTTGCAGAGATGTTTGATAACGGTCTAAGCGAATGGGTATTGGTGCTTGTGGTGGCTTTGCTGGTTCTGGGTCCCCAGCGCGCTCTAGTGATCATCAATATGGTCGGTCTGATGCTGGGCAAGGCGAAAGTCGCCATGGCTCAGGTACAGGAGCAGGTGCGCAGGGAGTTACCTGGTGAAGAGTTTGAAGTCGTGCAACAGCAGATCCAGCAATTGCGACGCAGTAATGTGAAACGCAAGGTCAGCAAAGTATTGGCATTGGACGAAAAAAAGGGCTGACAGATTATGTGTCAGCCCTTTATTAGCTCACTGATTTCTTTGGATCGTTTTCAAGGACATGGGGGCATGAATATGCGTGGGGTTTGTCCCGGAGCGACTGGTCCGTTCACTGTGAACTGGCAACCGAAATCGGGGCTCGCAACAGTTGTGGGAGTGAGGAAATCATCGCCAGCTGGCTTCATACCGGTTTGTTCCCACGTGATCATTGCATCGAGTGTATTTGCAAACTCGGCTGCTGTGAAATCGCAATGCCCTGGAGCTCGAACTGCACGTTGTACAACCTGATCACCGAAACCGTTATCTATCATTCGACGCTTGTAGATCTGTTCCATGCTAATGGGCACGAACAAGTCGCCTAGCGTATGCACTGTGACTACGGGTATGGCTTTGTAGAGATTACCATTCACTTTCGGGATGAAGCGCAGGCCATCATCGCGAAGCCCGTTGGCGCTAGCGTTGGGGGTGATCTGGAAAATTATATTGTTAAACGTGACTTCTGCCTGGGTCAGCGACTGACCTGGCTGACTAGCGAAGCGGTAAACAGTATTCCGGGTGTCAACGACATTTCTATTAAGGATGCCTGTGACAGTGCCGTCGGTTGCCGCAAAGCTCTGAAGCAAGTCCTGGAATCCACCGAAGGAAATTTCATAAATTGGACGTTCGCCACCGCTTAGATTCTGTAGCGAGTTATAGAAGTCAATACCAGTCGCTCTGAGGCCGCTCCGGCCTTTGTTAGCTGAATAATCAACCCACAGCGCTTGCTGTGCTGCGGTCAGTTTGGCTGGCACATCTGTGATTGGGTAGCTGTTGGCCGGCACACCGCCGAACTCAAACAGGGACAAGTTGTACGCGCCAAAGTAGTCAAACAATTCGGTGTCGCCCAATACTCCGCACATTGGCGCGGCGCCATCGTATGGAACGAAATTGTTTGCGGTTTGCTGTGTCTCCAGCTCGACTGCTGCACCTGTTACATGCCCACCCATGGAAACACCGGTGATATAGCGTTTGGTGGGGGTGGGCAGTGGGCGGCCGTTCTGGGTTGCAATATCGTTAAACGCCAGAGCCAGTGCGTTGGTATCTTCCACGCCTGCTCTAACATCGTAAAAGTTGGTGCTGTAGGATGAAGCCGCCCAAGCATAACCCTCATCCAAAAGATATTGCCGCATCGGGGCGCTGTCTACGGTCAGTGCGCTGCCCTCACCGCGGAAGCCGTGGGCGTACATGACCAGCATGCCGTTCCAGTTGGCTGGTACTTCTACGCGATATCTCGAGCCATCCAACACACCAAACCAACGGCTACTATCTTCAAAGCCCGCTAGGCCAGTAGTCTTGAAATTTTGATCTGAGCTGATGGCTTGTGGATCCATCGAGTTAAAAAAACCAGCCGCGACTCGTTTCTGTTGCGGAGTCTGAGGTTCGATATCACTGCTACTACCACCACCGCCGCCCAAACACCCGGATAATGCAATGGCACTGATGACCATGCCCAAATAGGCGGTTTTTTTCAACGTGTTCATTTTTTTTATTCTCCTGACGAGCAAGGCCAAAAATTATTGTTGTGGAGTCGAACTTTAGAGCTGGCTCTGCTCGCTAGAGTAAAGCCTCAAACTGCGTTGAGAGCAAGCCGTTTAAAGAAGCGGGTCGGCTCGTTTTGTTATTGTAGATGCCCAGGTATTACCCTCATTGATTAGCGTTTCAGAGGTCTCACCCATATGGGTGTGCAGGCAGACAAGGCATGTTGCAATTCTGCATGTATTTATGTGGGGATATGGTGAAAAACGGGGCATTAACCCGTTCAGGGGGTTGTCGCCGGATGGCAATTTCGTGACAATCGGGCTGTCTGTTTTGCCCGTTTCAGACTAATAACAATAAATTTGCAAAGAAAGGTCGGTATATTAACTTCCGGCCTTGGCTATTGATCAAGCCTACTGTCTTTGCCTGGAGACCGCATGCCCCTGTACGCTCGATTCCCCCTGGATACTGCTTTTCGATTGGTCGTGATCGTGCTGTTAGCCGTCACTGCAGTCTTACTTGGGCGATTGACCTGGGCTGTGGTCGAGCCGGACAGTATTTTACCCGCCCCCGCGAGCGTCACCCTTTCTCTTGCTGACGGCTCTGATGTGGGGGCCGCCCGCGGATTTTCAGAGTTGGCAGCACTTTCGGTATTCGGCCGCGCCCCAGTGCAGCCCCGCAATGCGGCCATTAATGCACCTGACACTTCTTTGAAATGGGTGCTCAAAGGGGTGCTCACCGATCCTGATTCATCTCGCAGTTCTGCCATTCTGGCACCCCAGGGCCAACCAGAAAAAGCGTATCGCGTGGGCGCGAGTTTGCCCGGTAACGTGAAGCTGGAACAGGTGCTTGCCGATCGGGTGATCCTGGCGCGCGACGGCAAACTTGAAACGCTCAGATTGATCCGCTCCAGTCTCGGGTCTGTTGCTCCCCCTGCCAGGCGTATAGCGGCACTGCCGCAGGTCGACTCGAATCTATCGATAGCTGCCGACGGTGGCGTTGCGCGCATTGATCGCGAGGCATGGATGAGCGACCCGCAGCGTTTCATGGAAGTTGTCAGCGCGACCCCGGTCCTTATAGACGGCGCGATGTACGGACTGGAAGTCAGTCCCGCGCGCAATGCCAGAGAATTCGAAGCTGCAGGCCTGATGCCGGGGGACGTGGTGACCGCTGTAGAAGGCACCCCCGTCGCCGAGATCAACGATTACCGTGACATTCTTCAGGAGTTGACTGGCAGCACCGTCAGCCTGTCGCTTGATCGCAACGGTGAACCCATGACCATAACAATTACGATGGATTGAAACACGATGCCGATGTTGTCCCGTATTGCCCGTTTTGCTGTGCCTCTGGCACTGGGTTTGAGTCTGCTGAGTGCTGCAGTTCATGCGCAGACCGTCAATTTCTCCGGTGATCCCGATGAAGAGTTGGTGCTCAATCTGCGTGATGCAGAGATCAATGGCCTGATCGAAATCGTTAGCCAGGAGACCGGCATCAATTTTATCGTCGACCCGCGGGTGAGAGGGCAGGTTAATGTGGTTTCAGGTCAGCCGATCAAGCGCGGTGAGCTGTACAACTTGTTTCTTGGGGTGTTGAAGACCTACGGGTTTGCTGCAGTTACCGGCGCGGATGGCGTGGTGCGGATCCTGCCTGAAGTTCAGGCCAAGGAAAACGAAGTGTCCAATCTGCAGCCTGGGAGTCGCGGCGACGAGATCATTACCCACGTCATCAGTGTAAAGCACATTAATGCCGGACAGCTGGTGCGTATACTGCGCCCGTTGGTACCCAAGGGCGGTCATCTGGCAGCGGCTGCTGAGTCAAACAGTCTGGTTATTGCCGATACCGCAGCGAATGTGCGGCGGATTCAAGGGCTGATCGAACGGATCGACCTGGAATCGATGGAAGATTTCGAGATAGTTGCGCTGGAACACGCTTCGGCTAGCGATGTTGTTCGCGTGCTGCAGACGCTGGACGCGCCGACGCCGGGTGAAGACTTTACCAAGCGCCCCGGCATCATCGCCGATCAGCGTACCAATACGGTTATCCTGCGTGGCGACCCGGAAAGTCGCTCCTCGCTACGCGATATCATCAAACGCCTGGATATGCCCGCCGAAGACGGCGCCACTCAGGTCCATTATCTGCGTTATGCCAAGGCTGAAGAGGTGGCCGAAGTGTTACGCGGTATCGTCGAGGGACGGCTTGACTCAGGCGCGGGCTCAGCAGGCATACAGTCAAGCGCTGGTGCCACCGGTGGTAGTTCGAACAATCAGCAATCGAACATTCAAGTGCAAGCCCATGAGAGCACCAACTCGGTAGTGATTTACGGGCCTGCCGAGCTTTCGCGTGAAATGGCCTCTATTATTCGCCAACTTGATATACGACGTGCTCAGGTGTTGGTTGAGGCGGTTATTGCTGAGGTGTCCTACGATCGTGCCAAGGAACTTGGGGTGCAATGGGGTATCGGCAGTGAGAACGGTGGAATCGGGATCGTCAACTTCAATCGAGGGGCCAGCGGCGGTATTGTCAACGTTGCTACCGCGGCCAGTGCCTTTGCTGACGGCAGCGTTACTGCGCCACCATCGCTGGGCAATGGTCTCAGTCTGGGTGGTTTCGGTAATATCGGCAGTACGCAGATTGCATTGCTTGTTAGTGCGCTGCAGGGCGACAGCTCAAGCAATATCCTGTCTACGCCTAGCTTGATGACGTTAGACAATGAAGAAGCCGAAATCGTCGTAGGCCAGAACGTTCCTTTCATTGTTGGTCGCTCGATCGAGCAGTCCGGGCAAGCCTTTGACACTATCGAAAGACAGGATGTGGGTATAAAACTGCGGATCACTCCCCAGATAAACGAAGGCAGCGCCGTGCGACTTGAAATCGAGCAGGAGGTTTCGCAGATCGCCGCAGGCGCCACGAATGCGGCGGATATTATTACCAACAAGCGCAGTCTGAAAACCACTGTCATGGTCGACGATAACCAGTTGATCGTGTTGGGTGGTCTGATCGACGATCAGTTGGTCGAGACTCGTGACAAGGTGCCAGGCCTTGGTGATATCCCTTTCCTCGGCGCGTTGTTTCGTTACGATACCGCGCGTACGGAAAAGCGTAACCTGATGGTTTTCCTGCGCCCGGTCATCATTCGTGACGCGGCAACGGCGGCCGATATGACCCAGTCGAAATACACCTACATCCGCGACCGCCAGTTAGAGGCGCAAAATCGAGGTGAAGGTTTGCTACCCGGGGAACGTCCGATTCTTCCGGATTGGAATTATCTGCTCAGCCTGCCGCCGCCGTTCGAGAATGCGATTAACGGCGCTGCGCCACCTCCAGTAAGCATGAGTATTCCCCAGCCACCTACAACCAGCCAATAGGGATGCAGCGATGAGCGATACTGACATTGCCGCGCTGGTTCCTGAGCCTGGCGTTCAAGCCGAGACCGGCTATCGATTCGCCCGGCGTTTTGGCGTTCTATCAGGTCAGGTGCAGGACGGTCAGCTCGATGTGTTCGTGCGCGCCGATTGCGACCCCCAGGCACTGCTGGAACTGCGCCGGCGCGTGGGTCATCCGCTCAAGCCTCAAGTGCTGGACGATGATGCCTTTGCCGCCCGTTTGCGTGATCGCTACGAGCGTTCGGCAAATGATGCCATGCAGTTCGTCGAAGGGCTGAGCGAGGACGCCGACCTTATGTCGGTTGCCCAGTCGTTGTCCGAGCCGGAAGATCTGCTTGAATCTCAGGATGAGGCGCCGATCATTCGTCTGATCAACGCGTTGCTTTCGGAGGCGGTAAAGGAAAACGCATCGGACATCCACATCGAACCCTTTGAAAACAGGCTTTCCATCCGCTTGCGCGTGGACGGCGTATTGCGTGAAATTCTCGAGCCGCCGCGGGCATTGGCGCCGGTCATTGTTTCGCGGATCAAGGTCATGGCCAAGCTCGATATAGCTGAGAAACGTCTTCCGCAGGACGGTCGTATCGGTTTGCGTCTGGTTGGACGTGCGGTGGACGTGCGTGTTTCAACCCTGCCTTCCGGGCATGGCGAACGGGTTGTGTTGCGTCTTCTGGACAAGCAGGCTGGTCGTCTGGAGCTTCGGCAGCTGGGTATGGGAGCCGATCACTACGACGCGATGGCGCGCATTATTGCCCGGCCGCACGGTATTGTACTGGTGACAGGCCCTACCGGCTCGGGCAAGACCACGACTCTGTACTCGGCGCTGATGCAGCTCAATGACCGCAGTCGCAATATCTTGACCGTCGAGGACCCCATCGAGTACTACCTGGATGGTATCGGCCAGACGCAGATCAATACCAAGGTCGACATGACCTTCGCCCGTGGTTTGCGCGCTATTTTGCGTCAGGATCCTGATGTGGTGATGGTGGGTGAGATCCGCGATGTGGAAACAGTGCAGATTGCCATTCAGGCCAGTCTCACAGGCCATCTGGTCTTTTCAACCTTGCACACGAATACCGCGGCGGGTGCGATAACGCGTCTACGCGACATGGGTGTCGAACCTTTTTTGCTTTCTTCGACGCTCAACGGCGTGCTGGCACAGCGTCTGGTGCGCACGCTCTGTACTGGTTGCCGCAAGCCGCATCAGGCTACTGCCAGTGAGTGCCGACTGATGGGGATTGATGAGAGTGAGGCGCCCCTGCTTTACAGCGCAGTGGGCTGCGATGAATGTAATAACAACGGTTACCGTGGCCGAACTGGCATCTATGAGTTGATTGAGGTGGACGAGACGCTGCGCGGCTTGATCCACGATGGAGCCAGTGAGCAGGCGATGATTCGTCACGCGCGCCTGGGGCAATCAGGTATCCGTCACGATGGTTTGCGCCGCGTGCTTGCCGGGCAGACCACGCTCGAAGAAGTGCTTCGCGTCACCCGGGAGGATTGACCGTGCCTGCCTTCGAATATGCAGCGGTAGATCCGGCCGGGCGCACGCGCAAGGGCGTAGAGGAAGGTGATTCTGCACGTCAGGTACGCAGCAGGCTGCGCGAGCAAGGATTGATGCCGCTATCGGTTGATCAGGTGGCTGAACGCAAGTCGGTCATGCGCACACCGATGTTTCAGCGCGGTATCAAGCCTCTGGAGCTGGCTCTGGCCACGCGTCAGATGGCAACACTGGCAAGGGCCGGCATGCCCATCGAGGAAGTTCTAGGGACGGTTGCCCGTCAAAGCGAGACCCAACGGGTCAAGTCGACGCTGGCGGCGGTGCGCACCCGTGTGATGGAGGGGCTGCCGCTGGCACATGCATTAGGTGAGTTTCCGTCAGTTTTTCCAGCGATTTATCGCACCACGTTGTCCGCCGGTGAGCAGGCCGGGCGCCTGGATCTTGTCCTTGAGCGTCTGGCTGATAATGTTGAAGCGCAAAATGCGATGCGGCAGAAGATCCAGCTTGCGATGTTCTATCCGGCCATCCTGACCGTTATTGCCCTTTTGGTCACCATTGCGCTGCTCACCTACGTGGTGCCGGAGGTCGTTCAGGTATTTGCCGGCATGAATCAAGAGCTACCATGGCTCACCCGCGCACTGATTGCCACAAGCGATACTCTACGAAACTGGGGCTTGTTGATGCTGGTCGTGATGATCGGCGCGATTATTGGGTTTAAACAGTTACTCAAGCGTCCGTCGGCACGCTATCGCTGGGACGCCTGGTTACTGCGCGTACCGCTTCTCGGACGCCTTATTCGTGGTCTGAACACCGCTCGCTTTGCCCGAACCTTGAACATTCTCGCGTCAAGCGGCGTGCCTTTGCTTGACGCGCTTAATATGAGTGCAAGCGTAGTAACCAACGTCCCCATGCGTGATGCCGTCAGCGATGCTGCCAAGCGAGTACGTGAAGGCTCTGGCGTGGGTCATGCGCTGGAGCGCAGTGGCTACTTTCCGCCGATGACCCTGAGCCTGATCAAAAGCGGGGAGAGTAGTGGGACCCTCGACCAAATGCTCGACCGGGCGGCTGAAACCCAAGAGCGTGAACTCGAAGCGCGTATCGCTATCGTCATGGGTGTATTTGAGCCGCTACTGATTCTGGCGATGGGGGCTGTGGTGTTGATTATCGTACTCGCGATCCTGTTACCGATATTTGAACTCAACCAACTGGTGAACTGACTATGACCATGAGAAAACAACAGGCTGTTGATAACCAACGGGGTTTTACTCTGATCGAAGTAATGGTGGTGGTGGTGATTCTCGGAATTCTCGCTGCTGTCGTCGTGCCAAGGGTCATGGATCGTCCTGACCAGGCGCGTATTACCAAAGTGGAGAGCGACGTTCGGGCGCTGGAGAGTGCGTTGAATTTGTACCGGCTGGATAACTTCAATTATCCCACTACCGAGCAGGGCTTGATCGCCCTGGTGATACAGCCAACGGGTACCGATGCACCGCGTAACTACCGATCGGGTGGCTACATCGATCGCTTGCAGAAAGATCCTTGGGATACTGATTACCAGTACTTGCGGCCCGGTCGTGACGGGCGCGATTACGACCTGTATAGCCTGGGCTCTGATGGGCGTCCTGGTGGCGAAGGCTCCGCTGCGGATATCGGTAACTGGAATGTGGTACAGGATGGGCAACGCTGAAGATGTCATTGCTCGGCAACACCCCCCGTCATCGAGCGCCATCAGGTTTTACCCTGATCGAGCTGCTGGTCGTGTTGGTGTTGGTGGGCATTGTGGCCAGTCTTGCCACCCTGTCGATTGGTGATGGTGCCGAGAGGCAGTTACGTACCGATGCCCAGCGTTTGGCTGGTGTCCTGCGTCTGGCACGTGATGAGCTATTGATCACGGGTTCAGCTGAGCGCGCTTTGGGCCTGCGTTCGGATAGCTACAGCTTTCTTGAATTGGTCATTCTTGACGATGCTACTCGTGAATGGCAGCCGTTGGTCGACCAGCAATTAGGTGTCTGGCAGTTCGAGCCTGGATCGATCGAGCTTGCATTGGAGCAGGATGGCGAGCGCAAGCCGTTGCCGCAGACCGGCGGCTGGGAGCCTCAGGTTCGTCTTGGCAATACCGGTGAAATGACGGCGGGTATCATTACCTTGAAAGTCCCCGGAAAGCCGTTACAACGGCATATCCGTATTGGCTTGGAAGGCAGTATCGAGGTGCTCGATGCATTCCCGGAATAAAGGTTTCACGTTATTGGAAGTGTTAGTAGCGATGACTATTCTCGCGGTTGCACTGGCCGCGTTGGTCAAGGGCGGATCAGACCATTCGCGCAACACGCTGTATCTTCAGGAGCGTACCTTGGCGCACTGGGCGGGCCAGAACTTACTGACGGAATATGAAGCCGGCATGCGACCGGTGGCAGAGGGCAATCGCAGCGGTGACACTCAGATGGGTCCATTTCGTTACGGTTATCGAGTGGAGATAAGCAATTACACGCCACAGTCACCCATCCCATTGCCGTCAGTCAAACGTGTAGATATTCGGCTCTGGTTGCTGGAGCAGGGCGAACAGGATCAACGTGCCTTTGTCAGCGGATTTATGCTGCCATGATTTATCAGCGCGGCGTCCGCGAGCGGGGCTTTACATTACTGGAAATGCTGATCGCGATGGCTGTGTTCGCGATTATGAGCGTGGTGGCCTATGGCGGTTTGCGTGCGGTATTGACGGCCGACCAGGTCACTCAGGTACACGCGCAACGACTGGCCGATCTACAAGTGACACTCAGCGTTCTGGAGCGCGACCTGGCTCAGGTCGTCTCCATTGCGGTGCGCGACGAATATGCTGATCGCCTGCCGTCTTTGCGGTTGCGCGCCGGCGGTGATGCAAAATTGTTGGAACTGGTTCGCGCCGGCGCCGGGGGCGATCAACGATTGCGCCGCACCGCATGGTTGATCACCGATCGCGGGCTGGAGCGTCAACTGTGGCCAGGAGTCGATATCGTTGATGCGGACAGTGCAAGAGTCCAGCCGTTCGGTGAACTGGTGGCCGAGGATGAGTTGCTGGGAACCGAAAGTGGTTTTGCTCTGGTTGTGCGGACCCAGGCTGGACTAGAGCGAATTGATACCTGGCCGGCGGCTGACGCTGATCCCACGACAGCACAACTGCCCCTTGCTGTTGAGATTGTGTTGGATCTACCGGGATATGGAATTATCCGCCGGATGATGACGGTGGGCTTTTGATAAATAAACATCGCAAGGCTCCAGCCAGACGGCAGAAGGGCGTCGCACTGCTCACTGCGCTACTCGTAGTGGCGTTGGCGGTGACGGCGGCAGTGGCAATGGCGCTGCGCAGCCAAGTGGACATTCGCCGCACCAGTGCCGTGTTTGAACGAGACCAGTCTCGGCATATCGCCATTGGCGGCGAAAAGATGGTACTGCAATTTCTTGAGCGTATAGATGGTCCGGATGACCTGCTCTGGGATACCTGTCGCTCACCGCCGCTGTCATTCTCGGTGGATGGCGTGGAGTTACAAGTAACCGTGGACAATATGCAGTGCCGCTATAACCTCAATGCTCTAGCCGGCGCCGATGAGGCCGAGCAGGGTTATTTTGCGCGTCTGGTAGACCAAGTAGGGGCCGAGACTGGAGCAGCAATGCCTTCAGGTGCCCAGCTGGCTCTGGCGGTAACGGACTGGATGGATCCTGAGACGGATGACCCGGCCTATCGCGGAGCGGAGCCCGCCCGAGTATCGGGTAATCGCGACATGCTGGTCGCCTCCGAGCTTAATTCCGTACTGGGAATGACCAGTGAAGCCTGGCAAGCCTTGGCTCCCTATGTCGTTGCGTACCCTGGACGGAGCAGTCCGATTGACCTGAAGCGCAGTTCGGACTTGATCAAAGATATCTTTGCTGATCGCCCATCGGGCGAGCAGTCACCCTGGTACATGCGACTGGAATTGGTTGCCGAATTTGGCCCGCGACGCTTTTATCAATGCTCGTTGATTGATGCAGCAAACGGCAAAGTGGTCCTCAGAGAACAAACGGCCTGCGAGCCCTGACGAGAACGGATCGAATCATGTTGATAGTGTTACTACCCGATGACCTTCAGGACGACAGCTTAGAGACAGCATCACTGCATTGGTGGCGGCTTGAGCGCGACGGCAGTCCCCCTGAGCACGGACAGGATACTTTGCAGGTGCTGAAACTGCGCTTTGCGGGTCAACGGTTGCGCGCCTTGGCGCCTGCCACAGCAGTCAGTCTGTATCGTCTGACGATGCCGATGCGCGGCTCGGCTTCAATTCGTGCGGCGCTACCATTCGCCCTTGAAGACCAATTGAGTCAGGACCTCGAGTTATTGCATTGTGTGCCCGGTCCGCGTCGTAGTGATGGTCGTCTAGCCGCTGCTGTGGTGGAAGCGGCCAGCATGGAGCGTTGGCAGGCGCTTTTTGCAAGCTGTCAGTGGCGTCTCGAGGCTCTTATTCCGTTGCCGGCTTTGCACGCTGGTGAGACGCCGGATCAGGGCTTGATCATCAGGCGCTCGCCGTGGCCCTGCGACATTCCCCAGGCGCTCGTTACTGCCCGTGATGAAGAGCCGGTACTTATCGAGACCGGGATGCTCGGTCTCTGGCTCAAGCGGCGTCTAGGTACCTTGCCTGAGGATGATCGCATTATTCAGGCCAGCGGTTTCTCGCGTGATGAGCTGGGTCTGGAGGCTGATTCTGCGGTGGATTTCACCCAAGTCCCTACGACCGTCGATCTGCAGGGTGCTCTTGGCTATTGTTTGCAGCCCAGCCCACCGCTGAATCTGCTGGCGGGCGTTTTTGCTACCAGCTTAGCTGCACCGCCCTGGCGAAAAATGCGTCCGCCACTGATAGCGGCAGGTGTGCTTGTGGCGGTGCTGCTCGCCCAGTTCAGTTTTGAATGGCTGATACTGGCGCGTGAGCGAGACCAGCTAGTGGCGAGCATCGAGACGACATTTAACAACAGTTTGCCCAACAGTCGCATGGTGCAGCCAGTCACGCAGTTTCGTCAGGTGTTGGAGGGCAGTGCGCCGGGCAGTTCCGGGCAAGGCGGTGGCGCGCTGCTTTATGAAGCGCTGGGTGTCATCGCGCAAACCGATAGCGCTAGTATAAAACAGTTCAGGTCGACGCCCGCTGAAGTTGAAATCGAGATCCAGCTCGCCTCCTTTGCCGAGCTGGAGACCCTGCGCGCCGGCTTGGCCGCGAAGCCGCAACTACAAGAGATTTTACAGGGCGCTGACTCTGGGACTGACGGTGTCACAGCGCGCTTGAAGATATCCAGGAGGGGATCATGAATCATTGGTGGGCCGGCCTGGCTCCGCGTGAACGTATCATTTTGATCATCGGACTCGCTGTCCTCGGGTTACTGGCGCTCTGGTTGCTGGTTGTCGAGCCAGTCGTCAATCAGCGGACGGAACTGCGTCGGGAGGTGATGCAGTTGACGGCCGATCATACCTGGATGCAGCAAACTGCAGTCGAGGTGCGGCGCCGGGCCGGCATACAGCGGGACAATCAGCCTGGCGTAGCCAGTGCCGGTGGCTCGGTGCTGACGCTGATTGAGGTGTCCGCTAACGCCGCCGGGATAAAGGCGGCAATGGAGCGTGTGCAACCGGAGGGTAAGGGCGCGCGTCTTTGGTTTGACGCCATCGCATTCGACACTCTGGTTCGCTGGCTCGCAGAGCTGGAGCAGCGCCAGGGTCTCGTCGTCAGCCAGCTGGCTGTGGATGCGATTGCTGAGCCGGGTATGGTGTCGGCCCGCGTCCTTGTGGAGCCGCGCTGATGTTGAAAAAAATGAACTGGAAGCGACTGACAGTGCTGGGTCTGGCGCTCTATCTGTTCAGTTTGGTTTGGAATTTGCCTGCCAGTTTTGTATGGAGCCGAGTGCAGAGTCAATTACCAGCACAGGTCGAGCTGGTTGGGCTCACGGGCACACTCTGGTCGGGCCGGGTTAACCGAATCGCGGTCGAGGGTATTGATCAGGGTGCATTGACCTGGTCGTGGCGTCCTACGGGACTATTGAGCGCCGCGATCGAACTCGACCTCGCCTGGATGCCGCGTAACGGTGATGTACGCGCCACCCTGCAGGCGGGTGCGGGAACATTGATTCTTGAGAATGTGAGGGGCCATCTGGATGCGGCAGCTATGGCCTCGGTAAACAAGGCGCCATTCCTGCTCGAGGGTACCTGGCTGCTGGACGTCCCAGTGCTTGAGCTGCAAGACATGGAGCATGTAGTGCGAGCCGATGGTCGTTTAGTATGGGAACGCGCTGCAGGGGGGCTGCCAACGGCGCTGGCACTAGGGGATTTGACTGCGGATCTGGATGAAAACGACGGATGGCTGCAGTTCACGTTTTCCGACCAAGGCGGTCCTCTGGGGCTGCAAGGCGGTGCCCGTTGGCGGCCAGGTCAGGCCATGGTGCTTGACACGAGGTTGCAAGCGAGAGCAACCGCTGAGCCGGGTCTAGTCGGCGGCCTGACGTTGCTTGGCCAGCCGGCAAGCGATGGATGGATAACCTGGCAGGCGCGTTTGCAATGACGTACTCGGGCCCACTTTCTCAGGAGAACCATTGATGCGTACTACCTTGTTGTTGATTCTATTCGCCGGCCTGGTGGGCTGCGCTGGCACTTCAACCAGAAGCCCCGGTGAAGATCCAGAAACAGTAGAAGTGCGGGCCAGGCTTAGTCTTAGCGGTTGTGAACCACAGTTGGCTGAGCAGATCTTGCGTCTTGATGACCCGGGACTTGAGCAGGAAGCTGCATTCCAGTGCTTGCGGCAAGGCCAATTGGCAACGGTTGGGCGTCTGTTGTCAGGCTATCAGGAACGACACGATGCAGCGCCGAACACAGACTACTCCGTGTATCTGCTGGCATTGACTGATTTTGCTCGCTTCGAGCTCGCTGAAGGTGATGCAGCCGAACAACTGAGAGCGGGTCGACGGGCTCACGACGGATTGGTTGTTTTTGTTCGTTCGTACCCCGAGTCCGTCTACCGAGCTGAAGTCGCGCCCCGCTTGAAAACGCTGCACGAGGGCATGGCGCGGGCAGAGTATCGTCTGGCGCTCGGAGATATTGAGAAAGGTCGGCGAGAAACAGGTGCATCAAGATTGCGCTACGTTGCTCGGGAATATCCGCGCAGTGCGGCAGCTACTGATGCCAGGCGCTGGCTGGAACAGCGTTTGATGCCATAAGCAATGGTGCAGAAAAGACATTATGGAGCGCCCTCGGGTTGACATTGTGCACAATCGTTGGGCGCTGCGGTCATTGAATCATCAGAGTGTCACGTAACCTACTGAATTAACGGGCTCAATCCTAAGTTATTGATTTTATTGATTAAATAATTGATCATTTTTTAACCATTCCGACTCTTGTCCGCATATTTCATGGCTCCTGCTGCGTTTCAAACAACCTATCCACACACTTGTCCACAGATATTGTGGATAGTTTTGTTGGCGACAGACGCCTAGATTCCCTGAGGGATTTCTTCTCCACCTAGGGCTGATGTCAGGGCAGGGATGAACTCCGAAAGGCTCTTAGCCATGATCGTGAGGGTGGCGTCCAGCTGACTAGCCATGTCATCGTTGCCTTGGTCATCCGCCTCATCGGTCAGCAGGTCTTCGAAGCGCAGCCGTTTGACTGACAGCTTGTCGTCCAGACTGAATGCGAGCTTTTCCTGCCACTGCAAAGCCAGTTGGCTGACCTGTTTGCCAGCAGTGATATGTTGCTGGATTTCATCGCTGGCGAGATCCTGCCGTTTGCAACGAATCACTCCGCCATCTTCACTGGTATCGCGGAGTTCGCATTCGTCGCCTACCACAAGGCCCTCAGGCGCCTGTCCAGTCTTCACCCAGTCGGTCATGCAGGCACCCGGGGCGACCTTGACCGTCATCGGGCGTACAGGAAGGCTGCCGGCGCATTCGCGTAACAGGCTCAGCAAGTCTTCTGCGCGCTTGGCGCTGGAGGTGTCGATCGCAATCCAGCCCTCCTGCGGCGCTATGCAAGCAAGAGTCGTCTGAGTGCGCGTGAAAGCCCTTGGCAGGAGTGACATCACAATTTCATCTTTGAGGGTATCGCGTTCTTTTTTGTAGACCTTGCGTGAATCTCGCGTTTCGATCTCGTCCACCTTCTCGGAGAGGTTTTCGCGGATTACGCTGCCCGGCAGAATGCGTTCTTCCTTGCGCAGGGCAATAAGCCAGTAACCCTCTGCAACCTGAACGATGTTTTCCGAGTACTTGCCAAAAGGAGTGGTCCAGCCCAGCGTATGGGTTTCTTGACTGCCACAGGAGCGGGCGAGGCGTTGCTCAAGTGCGCTGATCAGTTCAGTTTCGTTGAAAGGAACGGTTTGGCTGAAACGGTAAAGCAATAGATTACGAAACCACATGATGTTGTCCTCGCACGTCTGGCGCAAAAGGGAGCAATAGTGCCTGACCCAGGCGCAGTCGACCAGCAGATGAGCGGTGATAAATAACATATTGAAAAAGGGGAGAATTTTTTTTGAGAAAGGTGTTGCCAGCAGACAAAAAGCTGCCTAGAATGCGGCCCACTTCGAGAGCAAATGGGTGATTAGCTCAGCTGGGAGAGCATCTGCCTTACAAGCAGAGGGTCGGCGGTTCGATCCCGTCATCACCCACCACTCGAGGTAACGCGCAGTGGTAGTTCAGTTGGTTAGAATACCGGCCTGTCACGCCGGGGGTCGCGGGTTCGAGTCCCGTCCACTGCGCCATATTGCAG
>Ga0314774_1000249_pt1 | contig 47713 bp, 69 predicted proteins | sample MetaGCBIA2018_FD_204515 | JGI IMG/M metagenome (GOLD analysis project Ga0314774, IMG submission 204515) | Cryopeg brine microbial communities from Beaufort Sea near Barrow, Alaska, United States - CBIA 2018 | ecosystem: Environmental > Aquatic > Marine > Coastal | place: USA: Alaska | collected... | reverse complement strand
GTCGATGTGGAGGTGCCACCAGACGCGCCCGCCGTCCTGCTCTCGCTCGACGCGCCATGACTCGGGCGGATTGGCCGCGTGCTGCTCGGGGCTCAAATGCAATGCCATTAGATCAGGTCGTCGTCGTCTGTGGGCAACAGGTCAGGGTGAAACTCGGCGAGCCACGCCTCTAGCTCGGCGGCGCCGCTCTCAGAGCGAAGCCATGCCGTGACCGGGTTATCCCAGCGGTTCGCCGTGGTGCGGTCCTCGCCGTCAACAGGCCCGTTTAGTTCCTGGTCTTTCCAGTAATACTCCCCCTCATTGAGGTTGTGAGCGTTCCCGCGAAAACGTCCCGCGCCCGCCTTCTTGAACGCCTCCCAGCTTGCCCCGGCCAGCGTTACCGTAATGATCTTGACCAGCGGCCAGTCCGGCTGTGGGCGCAACGTAAACCGCTCTACGGCGTCCGGCGCCGCTCCGTCGATCTGTCCCGCCATGCCTTCGCTGCGAGCCAGTGAATCGAGCACAGATGCCGGGCTAGTGGTGCCTAGCCCTTGCTCGCGTATCTGCACATTGGGCACGCCCGCGTCGTGTGCCCGGCGGACGGCGAGATCCATCGAATACAGAAATGAGGCAACCTCTTTTTCTGCCAGAATCTTCGCCCGCGCCTTTGCAAACGCCTTCGCTTCTCGCCATGCCGAATTGGCCGTCTTGACCATTCGGAGGTGTGTTTCGTGCTGTGAGGTCAAAAGCATTACGTGAAAACCTTTCTAGTGTGACTCTATAAGAGTAACGGTTTTGTGTACGTGTATTTACAAAATACGGCACTATTTTGAGTGTTTCTGAAATGGGGGGCAAATGGCGCCCGCCAAAACATTGGGAACTTTTGCCAAAACGGGCCATTTTCTAGACCCCCCTCTTACCACCTAATATTTATATATAATACGCTTATATGGTAATACGGCGTGTTTAGGGGGAGCAGAGTTTTTCAGGCTCCCAGTGCCAGTGCTGCAAGGTTGAACGCTGCCACGATTCCAGCCGTTGCCAGTGCGCAAACCGTCACGAATGCGGCCAGTTTGAGCGCGTCATGTGCGACCTGTCTACGCTCTGCAACCTGTCCGCGTGAGTATCGCGGGCGCCCTCTCAGGCGGTCGCTCAGGCGACCCTCTCGGAGTGCAACGTGAGTATTGGCGCTCTTAGGCGCCGGGGCCATTCTCTGACCTGTTACGGCATCACTGGGAGCATGCGCGCCCGGTTCGGTGCGGTCGTAGGGGGCGCGTTCTAACGTGGAATTTGTCATGTGATTCAGCCTCTCTAGGGCTCTCGGATTATGCCTGGTGAACGTGTCTCGGAGTGTTAGAGCGTGGCCTAGATCCTGTCGAGCTAGGCCACACTCTAGAGCGCCGGTTACTCGCCGTAGCGGTTCGCCATGCTTGCGTGGCGCGCGCCTGTCGTGCCGCTGTATTTGGCCGCCCGGTGCATCTTGCGTGCGATCGTTTCGTGTCGCGCTTCGTCGGTCTCTTTGTGTGTGGCGAAAGTCTTAGACATTGCGTTAGCTCCCTTGTGAGGTTGTGCGGTTTGGTTAGGTGTCATCGTGCGGTTATGCGCGCCCGCTAGATCGGACTGTGAGGATCTGGCGGGCCATTGTGCTAGGTGAGGTTCGGCTCCCACCTGCCTAGCCTGATCAATTCATCCATAGTGAATAGGTGCGGCATGCTATCGAGTACGTCCGCGGCGTCCGCGGAATAATTCGCGCGGTCGGTCGCATGCATGCTGGCCGCAGTATCCGGGCCATGGTAAAGCTCAAATAGAAACACTGACAGGCGCGCCTGTTTCGTTTCGTATTCGGTCGGCTCTGTCGAGTGTCGCGCCATTAGGTCAACTCTCCCGATTCGGTGTCTACGTCGCCATGCGCGAGAGCTTGCCTAACCACGTCTACCCAATAGGTGCCGCCGTTTACGGCGTCGCGGTCGAGTGCGTAGGCGTCGCACAATTCGTCGTGGCCATGCGCGGCCACTAGCTCCCGATAGGCACTGTGAATCTTGCCAGTACCGGCGCCCGCTAAAACGTCCGCGTTAGTGAGAATGCGCGCGCTCATGCTGGCACGCTCTCAGAGACCGCACGGCGATAGATAAACGCCCATCCCGCGTTATGGTCGCTCTCGCATGGTTCGGCGTCGTCGTCGTCGTATGGCGGGCAATCGTCGCACTCGTGCACGTCTAGAATTGTGCACTGGAACGTGACCGGTTCCAGAACGTCGCCACTGTGAAACAGGTGAAAGAAGAGATACCCGCCATCGAGCACGTTACTCGCGTGCATGGCGGTCTCTCGATAGTCATAATCGGCGAAATCGTGCCCGGCGCTGTAACCGATTGTTTGGTGAGGTGTGCCCGGATTATTGAGATAGGCCACCTCATCGGCGATACTCTCGGAGACTTCCACGGTTCCCGCTATCGGGTCAACGGTGATTGCTTGCCAGTCGCTCATGCTCTCCAGTTGCGCCGCGCGCTCACAGAGTGTCCATAGGGGGGAATCGTAGATAGTCATGGTTTCAATCCTTAGGGGTTAGTGGTGCTCGATAGTGCTCTAATGCGTGCCCCGGTACCGCGTGACCGTATAGCCTCAAATTCAGGCGTACCGGGGCAATCGTGCTAAGCGTCCGCAAGGTCTCCAGTGTGGCCGATCCGGTGGCCTGTATTCTCTGCCCACTGCGACAATTCGCCCTTGATAATGTCAAAAGCTCCAGTGCTCCCAGTAGTGTCTAGCAGACCGACAAAAGCGGCCAGCATGGCTACTAGGTGCGGCTCTGCGACATAGTCGCGCCATTGCCCCGGCGCGGCGTCCGCGTTGCTTTCATAGACAGAGACGAGAGTTTGGATCTCGACCGCTAGGCGTGCAAGTGAACCCGCTACGCCGTAACCGTGGCGCGTGGCCATAGTGTGAAAGCTCATCCACCCGCGGACCATTGCAGCGCGTGACTCGATTGTGTAGCCGTCGTATTTCATGGCCCAATCCATCGACTGTGAAGTGTTCCTGTGGAACCACTGGAGTGTGTCATAATCACCGGACCCGATAACCGCTACGGGCAGACCGTCGCGCAAGATAACGGCGTGCGACTTGTGAATTTCAGGTGTAAACGACATGGTTTCATTCCTTAGAGATAGGTGGGACTAGGCCTGTAAGCGATTCTGACAGGCTTTTAGAGCGGTTTGGGGTTAGGGGGTGACTGGGAGGAATTAGGGGTTTAGGGGGCTAGGGGGCCACCCACACACACGTTCACGCGCGCCCCGTTCCTTCGTTCCCAGAATCCCGCTATGGCTTGTTTACAATCACCAATGACTGTAGGCGACGACGACAGAATCCCAGTCGGTATGCACGCCGTCCACAGTGTCGGGGTACCGGATAAGTACGGCAGAAAAATAGCTCTCAGTCTGTACCGCGTGCCAACCATCGAACATGGCGTTAGTGTTGCGCTCGAATTCGTGTGTGTCGTGCCATGCGCCCCGGTATGCAAAAAAACGGGGCGTGTAGTGATCTTCGGTATCGTCTGCCAGATAGTCGAATTCGGCCGCGATTGCGGGGCTCAAATCGGCGTAGGCGATTAGTTCGCGTACGTGGTTATTCGTTTTGATTGTGATTGTCATGAGTGCAACCGTTCTATGTTGTGTAGCTATTGGGGGCGCGCCCGATTAGGCGCGCCCTGGTGTCGCTTAGGGGTTATGCCGCGCGGTATCCATCGTCCCAATTATCGGCGAACTGGGACACGTCATCGTATTCAGTGTCCATATCGGGCGCGCGCCCTACGACCTCTGCGAATACGTCGCGCGGACTCATGCCGCCGGTCCATTCACCGCTTAGGGGGTATTCTTCCAAGTCGCAACCCGCGGCCAATTGGTTACGCCCGTACTCATTCCCTAGGGCGTACGCCCAATCTTCCGACTGGAAGTAATCGAGCGCGCATGCGGGGTTATCGCGCACGGGGCATGCCGTGGGAATGAGTGCCAGTGTTCCAGTCATGGCGTCGCGGGTGGAACTGTAGAGCGGTCCCACCTGTCCACCGTCACACAATACGCGGTATTCGGTAGAGTCGAATTCTGGGAGACCCTCAATCGTTATAAGGGTTTCATTGGACTTGGACACGTAGAGATAGGACATGATTGCAACCATTCTATTTAGGGGTACTAGGGCGCGCCCGATTAGGCGCGCCCGGTTAGTGCGGTATTAGTTGACGTTGATTACACGCGTGCCATGCTGCGACCAGTACGGCACGCCGTCACAGTAGAGCACTACGGCGATTGATTCAGGGTAATCCGCGTTACGCATGAGCCGATCAATCGTGGCGAACGATTCAGAGCGGCCCGACATGGGCACGCGGGCAGCCATAGACAGGCCATTCTCCCATGCGAGAGTATAGACCGGGGCAACCTGTACCGGGGCCATGCGTGAGGCTAGCGGGCGCGTCCAGCCAAAACCTAGCTGGTCTCGATGTGCTCCAGTGTGGCCAGTCACGCGCACGCATGCGCCATAGCCACCGTGGGAGTCAAGGCAAAAGTCGTCATAATCTACGGCCTTGATTACCTCATACGGGCGCATACGGGGCACCAGTACAGCGGGCGCATTGATCGGACCTTGCCAGCGCAATTTGATAGGGGCAGATTCTACCGGGGCAACAATGGCCGGTGTGCTGTGTTCGGTGCGGTTGACGTGACACATACGGCATTCCCACGGGCGATTAGAGTGTGAGCTAAATTCGTGAGTGCTAACCGTTCCGAACGTCACGCCACAGACAGCGCAAGTGTTGTTGTTGTCGAATGAGTAGTGTTCGTGCGTGCCGTGGTCATAGCGCATGAGTGCAACCTATCTAAAATAGTGTGTTATTGGATATGGTGAATGTTTCGTGAGTGCCTAACGCTTGATAGTTAGACACCCTAGCGCGTGCGACCCCTTGGGGTATGTGTGGCCATATGTGACCCTATGCGCATGCGCTCTACGTTGGTGTGTAATGTGTTCGCCTAAGGTTTCATATCCCTTAGGCGCGTGGCCCCCGACCTTATCGGGGGCCCTCGCGAATCGTACGCGGACGGTAGCGCCCATGCCCGCGCCTGACACTCGCGAGGTGGTGCAGGTGGCCCTCCCGGGCCCCCCTTGCTACAGTTTCAAGTATACACACCTACAACATTTACCGTTCGATTAGGCGAGTCAAAAGATACGGTTTATACGGCTCAAAAGGCATAGCGCGCTAATTTGGACGAGTTTTAGGGGGACTGGGCAAACATGCGCCAGACAGCGAAACAACTCGTTAGAACGTGGAAGTGAGGTAAGCTCCGCGCTGTCCGCCACCCGTATAAATTTCCCACCTGATCTGGGGTTTTTGGCCCTTATTGCCCATTTATGGACCTCCTGGAGCCCGTGGTCCCAGATTTTTCTCGAATTCGTCCCGAATAAGAGTGGGTTTCGTCTGTAACAGTTGGTACACTCGTAACATGACAACGACAACGAACAAACTCATCACTGGCCACGTCAAAGCCGACTCACGCGGACGCCTGGCGCTTGGAAAATTCGACGTGGAAATGTGGGACTACTACTCCGTAACGGTCGACGGCGAAAAGATCATCCTCGAACGAGTTGCGACCGCGCCGTGAACATCCCGCATCTGAAGTACCGCTACAACGTCACCGACGAATGGCTCACGACCCGGCGGGATGCCGGCGTTTGCGAGATATGCCACACGCCCACCTCCAGGCTCAAGATCGACCACGACCACTCGTGCTGCGACTCTCCATTCTCTTGCGGCCAGTGCGCTCGTGGCGCGCTGTGTCAGGGGTGCAATGCCCGACTGGGCCGAGTGGAGCGCGGTCTCCCTACAAGCCAACAGGCATGGCTGGTCCTGGCGGAAAACTACGTCGGCCGACCGCTCCCTGTGATGATCGGCCCGCAGCCTGGCCCGAGACAACGGCGCCGAAAGGCACGAGCCCCCGAGCGTCCACCGCGGCCCCAGATCGCCGAGCATGACGTTGTAAAGGCCGACTCTCGCGGACGGGTCTCCTTGGGCCAGGAGCTTTCAGGTGCGGCTGGCGCATATTACCGAATCACCCGTCAAGCAGACGGTTCGCTCATAATTAGTGCGCTAAATTCCTGAAATGTGCATGGGTTTCTGCCCATAATGCGCTAAGCTCGTATCAACGGGGGCGGATGGAGCCCCCTCAACACATGGAGGACATTTTGGACAACGACCAAACACCCGCAGCAGCTTTTCACCAAGACCTGATCAACCGTTTCACGTTCCACCCCGTCCAGGCCGGCCAGCCCACCAAGTACACGACCATCCGCTCCGAAGCATTCGAGTTCGCTGAAAAGATCGCCCGCCTCGCCCCGGCCGGCCGCGAACGCTCGCTCGCCATCACCAAGCTGGAAGAAGTCGTCTTCTGGGCCAACGCCGCCATCGCCCGCGAGGCCAGCAAATGAGCCGCCGCAAGACAGCGATCATCGCCGGCGCCATCGCCGCCACGGCCCTCCTGTCCGGCTGCACCAGCGACGCCGCAATGGTGTCCCACAACCTGAGCAAGGCCGCCGACAACTTCGAGGTGGAGCGCCAGATCGTCTTCTACAACGGCATCACCGACACCTACGTTGCCGAAATCATCGGCCGCTGCTCCGTCCAGCCAACCGGGCCTGAACTGGAGGTCACCTGCAAGATCGGCCCCAACGAGTACGCGAAAGACTACCTGGGCCTCAGCGACAACGTGACCTGGTTCGCGCACCAGACCAAGACGGTCGACGCCAGCGTGTACCACCACCGCGTAGTCCTCAAGCCTGAGAACGTCATCCCCAACTTCGACCTGTCCGTAGGCAAGCAGTGAGCGCCGCAGGGTCGACCGCGACCGAATGGCTCAACGAGGTCGACCCGAGCGTGCTGCTCGAAACGATCGGGCGCCTCGGCCTGGCCGCCACCGACAGCAACGCCGACGTGAGCGCCACCATCGGCGCCCTGGTCGCGGACGAGCCCCGCCTCGTGATCTCGTGGGAGTACCCGAGCAACATGGACTTGTTCGAAGCCGCCTTCTCCTTCGAGGGCACCATTGAGGCCGACAGCGACGAGAAGCGCGCATGATGACCCGCGAGAACGTAGTCGAACTGCTCGCCCGGATTCAGCGGGACGGCCAGTTCAACGGCCGGGGCAACAATGACACCGGCGAAGTCCTCAAGGAATTCGACGCGCTCAAGCTGCACGCCGACGAGCGCGACTCCCTGCGGGAGATCCTGTTGCAGCGCGCCCGTGAGGCCGCCCAGGCCGCGTACCAGATCGAGTTGCTCACCGAGCAGAAGCTGCTCGCGCCGCGAGGTGGCCCGCACCCGGCCGAACTGGTGCTCGGCGACATCCTCGATTCTCTGGAGACCGACGAGTTGGGCGGGCACATCCCCGGCATCATCGCCGACTACTGGAAAGCGAAGGACCAGGCGTGACCACCAACATTGACACCCCCAAGAGAGTGAGCCCCACACGATGAACAAGAACGACACCATCGCCGCCCTGAAGGCCGAAGTGGACAACATGGTCAGCATCAACGAGTCCCTGCTCTCGGGGCTTATCGAGAGAGACCAGCGCGAGACCGAGCAGCAGGCCGCCGCCGAGTATTGGGAGGCAAAGGCCCTCGATCACGCCATAACGATCCGCCAGGATGCGATCACCCGCGACAAGGCCGTGGACGCCGCCCTGAAAGAGAAGGCTCGGATTGCCGAAGCCGCCACGCTGAAAAACCTCGGCAACGGGCTCATCCACATTGACGACCTGCGGAAGATGATCGACAGCGTCCACACCCACCACCCTGCCGGCGGCAAAAAGACGGTCGGCTTCGCGCTGTCGTCCCGCCCTTCTCCTTCGCGGGTTCAGGCCGCAATCGTGGACATGCTCGAATGCCCGGCACCCGCCGACAAGACGAAGCTCTGGTTTGAGAGCGACGCCGGCCGCACGGACAGCCGCGAGGCATCGCTCTACGCCCACCTCGCGGTTCCATACGCCGCCAGTCACAACGTCGCCGACATCATCGCCCGCTTTGGAAGTGGCGCATGATGCCCGAAGGAATTGTCCGGGCCGACGAGCGCGGGCGGGTCGCTATCGGCCGGTACACCGAGGACGCCGCCGGCAAGTATTTTCGCATTGTCCGCCAGGCTGACGGCAGCCTGGATGTGAGGGAGGTTTCAGAATGAACGGCAACGAAGAGGTCACTGAGACGATCGCCGAGGCTGTCGAGCGGGCAGAGGCGGCCATGATGCGCGCCGGGCTCAGCGCGACCGAGGCCACTGCGGCGATGGAACGTTTGCGCGAACGCTACGAGGACGGCAGGGAGCGCAAGGTGTCTGACCCGACCAGCGGCACCGAGGCGCGCAAGTTGCGCCGCATGAACGAGCGCGCGACTGCCAAGGCCGCCCGGAAGGCGCTCCAGTGAGCCGCGAGATGGCGTCAGGCGCTACCGAGGCGTTCCGGGTCGTCATGGAACGCCTCAACGAGGACGGCACGCCGGCTTCCGCCATCACGCTTGGCCCTTTTGCCACGAGGGGGGCGGCGAAGGGCGCCCGGACTCGTGAGATCAATCTCTGGGTTGGATGGAGCGGTTACGGCAGGACCGCGGGCCGCACGGCAACCGGCCAGCTACAGCACACCGCCTCTAACTGGCAGGATATTGACGAATGAGCTTCGAGGAGTGGATCGCCTTCGGCAAGGAACAGGGTTGGACCGGGCCGGCAGTGTGCGCGACGCACGACGGCACGCCGACCAGTGAGGCCGAAGATGACGAGTCCTGGGATCTGGGCGAGCCGCCGTGCCAGCACATTGTCCGGCTCTACCCGGACCTGGAGACCAAGGCCGCCGTCGAGGCCAATCACGCACCGTCAGTTTGGAGAAAATGAGCATGAGCAAGCCAATCAGCACCACGAAGGCGAAAATGCTTGACCATGATGCGATCCAGACTCGCGCGGAGAGCATTTACGGGCGCCTTGACCGTCCGTTCCCGTTTGCTCTGCTCGGTCACGGCGAGCGTGAGGCGCTGGAAGATGCTGCGGCGGACGAATTGTGGGACGAAAATGCCCTGAATTTCGCGCCGGCAGGGGTTCCTCGCTGGTTGCGCGAAGAATAGTGGTAGCCCGCACGCATTTAGTGCGCTAATCTGTAGTGACGGGGGTGAGGTTCACCCCGAACAACCTTGGAGGAGGGGTTCAACATGATTCAGAGCACAATTTATGCGCTCGCTTGCCTCTGTCACCCAGAGAAGCACATTCAGTATGTCGGCAAGACCGCAATGGGCACTGACACCCGCCGGCGCGGACACTTTCAGGCGGCGGCGAGCGGTTCACACGCCCCCGTCGCCGCCTGGATTCGCACTCACGGCACCGACAACATCGTCTCGGTCACGCTCGAAACGCTCCCGGACGCAGCCACCGATGGCGACCTGTCCGACGCGGAAGGCACCTGGATTCGCATGATCCGCGGCGCCGGGTTCAACCTGCTCAACGTCACCGTGCCGGACGGAGGCCGCATCACCAACCGGTCGCTGCCGCCCACCCTCATGCCGCCCCGCACGCCCGCCTTCGATGGGCTCCTGTGGTAGACCAAGTCGAGGTTGGCGATTACGTCCTGTACTGCCACGGCAAAGTTCACTGGATGGTGGAAGCCATTCAGGGCTACGTGTTCATCATCCGTTCCGGGCAGACCGGCCGCCGCGCCAGCGCATACGCGAGAGATCTTCAGGTTTACCGTAAATGGAACCACGCGGAGCTGGCCGCATGATCGTCGGCAAGCGCACCTCCCCCGAACTCACCAGAGCGCGCGCGGTCCTCGGCCACGCTACTGCCGCCCTGGCCAGCATGGAGGACAGCACCGACCCTGACGCGGAAGGTATCGGCCAGGCCCTCCACGACACGATTCAGCTTTTACTCCCGTACCGCCGCGCTGGACGCGAGCCCGCGGACCCCGGCGCCAGCCCGATCGGCATTCGCTTCTGCCGCACCTGCGACCGGCCCATACGGCCCGCCGGCGTCAAGGCTGCCGACGCCCCCGGCACGATGCAGTGGGGAGCCAGGGGCGAATGCAACCGGTGCGCGCGCGCCACGCGGGAAGGTCAGGGCGGCCGTGCCGCTCGGGACCGCCAGCTAGAAATCGCCTTGGCCTCAATGGACAAGATGGACGCCGACAGTCAACGATCGAACGGACACGACGCATGATCACCCAGAGCACTTTCAAGACAGACGATGTCGTAATCCGCACCGGGGCAGCGAGCCCCAATGAATTTTTGGAGATCGGTTCGGTAATCAGCGTCTATCTGGGCACCGTGCAGGTGAAGTGGTACAAGGGCGAGCGTGAGAACCTGCACCAGTCCAAGCTTCAGCACCACCCTTTGCGCCCCGCCGTTGACGCGGACGACCTCAAGATGGTGGCCGGCCTTGGCAGCACGCTTGGCCTGGCTGCCGATTCGGCCGGCGCCGCCCTCGCCGTAAAGCTGGTCCAGTTCGACGTGGTCAACAAGGCCGAGCACTACAACGTCCATCCATCTGGCGTGGAATGCATCGACATCATCCGTCACCACGACCTCGACACGGGCGCCGCCATGAAATACCTGTGGCGCTGTGGCCTCAAGCCTGACGCTGGCCTGTCCGTGCGGGCGAAAGAGATCCAGGATCTCGAAAAAGCCGCCTACTACATCAACGATCGCATCACCCACCTGAAAGGCCTCAACAAATGAGCTACGAACCTAAACTCGGCACCGTCTTGGTGCTCGGCACTCCCGAATATCAAGCCGCCATCGACCGCACGCACGCTATGGCCGCGCGTGACGCCGCCGCAGAAACCGAGGCTGCCGCATGATCGTCGGGCTTATGGTCTATGCCGGCATCGCGCTCCTGGCCAACGGGCTCGGGTTCATGTCGGACGCCTCGACAGACGAATACTGGATGCTCCTGGGCGGCGCAGTTGCCCTAGGTGTGGCCGCCGGTACCGCCACGCGGGCGGTGACCAAATGAAGCAACCCACGTTCATTAGCGCGCTAAACGTCGACTTGCTGGAGCACATGGCGTCGGACGCCATCGTGGCCCGCCGCGCCCGTGTCAGCACCAACGGCGCCCTCGTGCCGCCCAAGGCCAAAGATGCCGGCCTCATCGGGATGCTCATGCGTGACCGCCACGGGCTGCCGTTTGAGCACTGCGTCTTCTCCTTTGAGATTCACTGCCCCATTTTCGTCATGCGCGAACTAATGCGCCACCGCATCGCCAGCTACTCCGAGGAGAGCGCGCGCTACCGCCAGCTTGAGCCGGCGTTCTACGTACCGGATGCCGACCGCAAACTCGTGCAGACGGGCAAGGTGGGCGCGTACCACTTCGAGGCCGGCAGTGCAGAGCAAGTCATTCGTGCCAACTTTGCCATTCGCACAACATCGCTCGCCGCCTACGCGGAATACGACAGGATGCTCGTCAACGGCATCGCCCGCGAGGTCGCCCGCATGGTCCTGCCGGTGAACATCTACTCGACCGTTCACATGACGATCAACGCGCGCTCGCTGATGAACGTTCTCAGTCTGCGCGTGATCGACTCGGATTCGACGTACCCGAGCTTTCCTCAGTGGGAGATCGAGCAGGTGGCGCGTCAGATGGAAGAAGCGTTCGCCGAGAAGATGCCGGTCACGCACGCCGCCTTCGTGAAGGCTGGACGGGTGGCACCATGACCGTCACCATCGAGGCGGCCGTAGGAGCGATTCTGGAGCGTCGAGATCCTGAGATGTCATTGGTCGCCGGCCCCAACGCGGAATTCATCACACCGGGCGCCCAGGCCGTCGTGGACGGCAAGGTGGCCTGCACCGTGCTGCGTTGCTACGAGGACAGCGCCCTCATCATGATCAGCACATTGCGCACCGTCGTGCAGATCAGCCGGCTCCAGGTGGTGACCTAGTGTGGCGCTGGGCCATCCCACGGGTGGCGTACTTCTTCTCAGGCTGCGCGGTCACCTACGTGCTGATCACCGCCGGATAGCATGAACAAAGCCCCCTCCGATTCACGGAGGGGGCTTTTGTGCGCAGGGGGTCAGGCGGGGACTAGCTCGCCTCGCTCGAACACTGGATCTTCGATGAGTCCATAGCATTCTTTCAGGCCGTTCATGAAATCTGCCCGGTCGAACTCATACCAATCCCCATGTGGCCCCAGCATGAAAACTGAATTGGGGCACATGACGTTATTGGCGTCGATGGAGAACGTACGCCCCCCATCGACTTCTTGAAACGAGTACATTATCTCCTCCTAGCTGTGAAACAGCAGAACGCTGTGTATACCAATCGTAGGTTAGACACGTCCATCCGTGCCCCCACTTATGGGCACTTGCGGTAACAGTCCAATATCAATATTCTTTGTAAACGAGCCACTCATTAGGTGTCTCTTTAGCCCATAAAATGAAGGAGGACATCGTGGCAACCGCAACGAAGAAGGCCCCAGCTACCCCGACCGAGAGCGCCCTGCCCACCATCGACGCCACGCCCACCGCGGCGCCGATCATTAGCGGCTACGACACCGACCTGCGGTTCTACGCCTCCAAGTACAAGCAGGGCGGCCGTGTTGTCTACGGCCTGGACCTGTCGCCGGTGGAGATCGCCGCGCTCATTTCCGAGCCTGACCCGCTCACCCCCTCCCCCGGCAACCGCGCCATCCGGCCGGCCCACGCCATCGGCTTCGGCAAGTACATCCGCGAGCACAGTCAGTGGATCGCGCCGGCCATGATCCTGCGCGCCCCGGCCATCTTCCACTTCGACACGATCGCGGAAGTGAACGGGGCCGAGTTCGGCTATGTCAGCTTCCCGCGCCTCTCCCTCATGGACCTACACATCCTGGACGGCCAGCACCGCATCCTCGGCATCCACCTCGCGCTGAAAGGGATCGCCGGTGACCTGGACAAAGCTCGCTCCGACCTGGCCAGCGCGCGCCGCGTCGAGCCCACCGGCAAGGCTGTCGCTCTCGCTCGGGGCCGAATTAGTGAGCTAGAGAAGCAGCGCAAGCGCCTCTCCGACGAGCGAATTACGGTGCAGATCTTTGTCGAAGAAGACATGACCGCCTACAAGCAGATGTTTTTTGACATCGCCGACAACGCGCTGGGCATCACGGCGAGCGTCAAGACGCGCTTCGACAACCGCAAGGTCGTCAACCGTGCCTACGGCCTCACGCTCGGCCACCCGCTCCTCACCGGCCGGGTGGACCCGGAAGGCGACCGCATCGGCCGCGGCTCGCCCTACATGATGGGCGCCAAGCACCTCGTTGAAATCATCCGCATCCTCAAGGTGGGGCTCAACGGTCGGATCAGCCGGCGCAACGAGGATGAGTTCAAGGAGCGCGACATGGCCGACGCGGCCAAGAAGTTCCTGACCGTGACGCAGAAGGCTTTCCCGCAGTTCGAGGCTCTCACTCTCGGACAGCTCCCGCCGGACACGCTGCGTAAAACCAGCCTGCTCGGGTCCATCCTCATGCTGCGCGTGCTCGCCGGAACGTACTACGAGCTTGTCCACAAGCACGCTTTCAATGACACGCTGGCCACCGAGTTTCTGGCCCGCCTGGCGCCGCACATGGCCGGGCCGGTCTACGAGGAGAGCATCTGGATGAAGGAGGCTCCGCGCGACCTGTTCACGCTGGGCGGGATGGCGCCGCACGGTCGCCGGCAGGATCTTGAGCTGCTTCAGAACACGCTCATTGCGTGGGCGATCGAAAAGCCGGCGTTCCTGGATGAGCCGCCGGCACCGCGGCCGACGCCCGAAGGCGAGGACGAGGAGCTTGACTACGGCTCGGGTTACACCGTCATTGGCGCCGCGATTCCCGAAGTGGCCAAGTAGCCTGTAGAGTTGGCCGAAAGCCCCACGTCTCCCCCCGGACGTGGGGTTTTTTGCTGCCCATCTTCCTGTGAGTTTGCTGATGATAAGCTGAACGCTATGGACATCGCACCCCGGCCCGCCAACAAGATTGACGACAAGATCCTCCAGCTCGCCGACAATCACAGCCCCGAAGAAATCAGTCGCGCGCTCGGCGGTGTCATCTCGCCGGCCAAGGTCGCTGCCCACACCCAGACCCTCCTCAAGTCGAAGAACTGGCTCACCGCGGCCCAAGAAGACGCGCTGATCAGCTACAAGATGAAGCGCATCCTGCTCACGCTGGAAGGCCGCTTCATGGACAACGACAACTTTTCGGCGCGCCTGAAACTGCTCAAAGAGATCGGCGGCCGACTCGACAAGCGCGAGACCGCCAAAGACGCCGACCTGAACAAGCTCTACAACAACCAGGGCCGCATCATGGGCCAGGTTGTTGACCTGGCGCTCACGTTCATGAAAGGCGCCCTGCGCAAAGAGATCGACGCCGACCAGTGGGATGCCCTCGTGCAGGAGGCGCTGCGTAACGCGCAGGCCGAAATTGCCAAGCACGAAGCGATAGACGAATAATGCTCGATAGTGCCGTATTCGATACGGCGATGGCCGAGATTTCCGACCGCTCCCGCAACCGCCTGTACCGGACGGACTTCCTCGCGTGGTCATCCGACGTGCTCGGGCGGCGCTACTACTCGAAGATGAACGAGATCGCCACGGCGATCACCACCCCGACCAACGGCAAAATCCGCACCGCCGTGAAAAGCTCCAACGGTGCCGGCAAGTCGTTCATTCTCTCCGACATTCAGACGTGGTGGGTGTCCGCGTTCCCCGCCGACGAGGCGCTGGCTATCACGTCCGCCAACGGCCGCGACCAGATCGAGCGCGTCGTCTACAAGATGCTGAAAGACAACTGGGGCTACATGGCCTCCCAGCACAAGCTCGGGAAAGGGCCGGCGCCGCTCGGCTGGATCTCCGAGAAGCTGGAATGGAATTACGACAAGCCGGACGGGTCCGGTAAAGGCACGGTCGCATTCGGCAAGCGCCCCGCCGACCAAGACATTGTCTCCAGCTTCCAGGGGACACGAAAGCGCCGCACGTTTGTCGGCTTCGATGAAATGGGCGGGCTGCCCGAAGACCTGTTCACCGCAGCCGAGGCCGTGCTCACCGGTGACGAGTCCCGGTTTGCCGGCATCGGAAACCCTGACCGCCGCGCCACCCCCTTCCACCGCTTGTTCACCGACTCGCGCCAGGCCGACGAGTGGAACCTGTTCACGATCAGCGCCTACGACCTGCCGACAATGACCGGCGAAATCGTCTACCCGAACGACAGCCAGAAGCAAGAAGCCATGATGAAAGGGCTCACGTCCCGGCGCTGGATCGAGCACAAAGAGCGCGCGTGGCGCTCCTCCACCGGCAAGCCTGACGCGCGCTTCCTGGCCAAGGTGCTCGGCGAGTTCCCTGGCGAGACGGACAACTCCTTCTTCCCCGAAGATGACGTGACCCTCAGCCATGAGACCAACATCGACATCGCCGGCACGTCCACCGTCATCGGCGTCGACCTCGCGGCGATGGGTGAGGATGAGTCGGTCGTGTATGTGAACCGCGGCGGCCACATCCGGCTGTTCGACAAGTCGATCAAGTACGACGACGGCGGCAACGAGCGCAAGACCACCGGCGTGTGGGCGAAAGAAGATGAGGTGACCAGCGCCCGGCGCATCCATGCGATAGCGACGTATCTGGGCGCCACGGAAGTGCGCGTGGACGCGGCCGGGCTCGGTGGTGGTGTCGCCACCATGCTGTACCGCTTGGATGAATTCAACAACAAGTGCTACGTCGTCGTCCGCAGCGTCGGCTCCGAAATGTCTGCCGACCGCAACAAGTGGCACAACGCACGCGCGCAAAACCACGACAACCTGAAATCCCTCATGCACGAAGGCCTCATCGACCTGGACCCGGACGACACCCACCTGAGCGACGAACTGCTCATCATCACCTACGACTTCGACAAGCGCCGGGCTGTGCAGATCACCAGCAAGTACGACATGAAGGGTGCGCTCGGCGGCTCCCCTGACCGGCTGGACGCCGTGATCAACGCGGCCCTGGACACGAGCCCGCTGGTCAATGACCCGAACGGGCACCTCAACAAGGGCGATCATGTGAACATGGACCCCTGGGATGTTATGGATTCGGAGCGGGGTGGACCCGGCTATCCCATGTAAAGCTGGGAAAAGGCTGAAATAAGCCTGTAAACTAGCTGAATGGCCTCTAAAACATTGCAACTCGGCGAAGCGCAGAAAAACGCCGAAGCCCACATCCTCCGCGAGACGGTCTCCGATCTTGTCGACCAGAACACCACCTTGCAGGAAGGCCTCGATCAGGTCACGGCGATGTTTGCGCGCGAAGACATGGGGTGGCTCAAGCAGTTCACGTCGGCCGAAGAAAACGGCATGTCGCTGGCCGAGCTGAAAGACTGGTCCGGCCAGATCCGCAACGCCCAGGTCGGCAACCCGCACATCAAGCGCGGCCTCTCCCTCCGTCGCTCCTACATCTGGCAGGGCGGGATCAAGTACGCCGGCATCAAGGGCGCCGCTCAGGGCCGCGGCGTCAACGTGCAGAAGCTCATCGACCAGCCCATGAACCAGCGGAACTTTTTCGGCCAGTCCGCCCGTGCCCGCCGTGAAGGCTGCCTCTACTCTGACTCGATCGCCTTCTACATCGGCAACGACAAGACCAAGAAGCTGCACTCCATCCCGCTGGCCGAGATCACCGCGGACCTCCGCGACCCCGACTTCGATGAAGACGTGTGGGCGTACCGCCGGTCCTGGAGCTACAAGCCGGACGGCGCGACCCCGACAATGAAGCACGTCTGGTACTTCACCGACACCTTCATGGAGCACCGCACCAAGACCGTCAAGTTTGCCGGCGGACGCGAGCCCGAGGATGTCAGTCAGACGCACACCATCTTCGATCAGGTCGCCAACAGTGTCGACGGGTTCGCCTACGGCAGCCCGGACGCCCTCGCCGCGCTGGTGTGGAGCCGCATTGCCCGCGACCTCACGATGGACGGGGTGACCATGACGCACGCGCTGGCCACGTTCGCGTTCAAGGCCAGCCGCAAGGCCAAGCCGTCCGGGACGACCGACAGCATGCAGCTTGGCGGTTCCGCGCCGGCCGGCTCCACCGCGAACCTCGGCTCATCCAACGACCTCGTCCCGCTCTCCAGTGCCGGCAAGGCCTACGACTTTGACGGGCTCCGCTCGGTTGTGGCCATCATCGCCGCCAGCTTGGACGTGTCCGCGATCAGCCTCACCTCCGACCCTGGCTCGGCCGGCGCCGGCACCACCTCGGCCTCCACCCTGGACCTGCCCACCCGCCTGGCGATGGAAGCGCGGCGTGACGAGCATGTTGACTTCGATCGCCGCGTGCTGCTCTGGATGGGCGCCGGCGACGCCGACGTATTCTTCCGCGCCATCATCGACCCCGTCGACCTGTACCGCGCGCAGCAGGGTGTGGCGCTGGAGTTCGGTACCGGGCTCTACGAGGCCATCGAGGCCAAGCGCGAGTTCGAGGCACTCAAAGGCAACGACACGACGAACATCGCCGTGCCGGACGGTGTCATGCTGCCCAACAACACCAAGACGCTGGAAGATGAGGCGAAGGTCGCCGACGCCAGCGCCGCGAAGGCAGCCGCGTCGGCCAGCAAGCTCGCGGACAAGAACGCGGCCAATGGCGGCGACATGGCGAGCACGCAAGGCTCGGGCGCCGGCGTCGGTCCAGGAGTTGACGCGAACGACATGCGAACCGACACTCTGACCAAATAGCGCACTGCACGATTCAGGAGGCTCCCAGCAAACACTCGGGAGCCTCCCAGTTTCGTGTAACATTGACGTATGACTACACGGCGCATTCTCAACGAGGCCGGCACCATCTCCAAGCCAGCCGAAGGTGCGACGACTTACCCCGTTCGCATCATCAGCGAAGGAAAAGGCTCCAGCGGAACCTACACGCGCGCCATGCTGGAAGAGAACATCGACGCCTTCACGGCAGCCCTCTCCTTCATGAATCACCCGCTCGACCCCGAGAAGCCTCACCTTCGCCCGGCAGAAGACATCGCCGGCCGTCTGGTCGGAGCCGTTGAGGGCAAAGAAGTTGACGGCGTCTACGGCCTCTACGGCGAGTACAAGCCCAACTCCTCCAACCCCCAGCGCGCCGCCTTCATCGAGGAATACGCCGATGCACTCGGCCTCTCCATCTACATTGCCGGCACCGGCAAGGTCGTTGAGGGCGAGTACATGGTGGAATCGTTTGACGGCGCCGACCCGTACCGCTCGGTTGACATCGTCGTTGCCGCCGGCCGCGGTGGCCGCTTTGAGCGCGCGACGGAGAGTTACCGCACTGTCGAGGGAAACCCCGACCCCACATTCAACGGTTCTGCAACCGCAGTATCCGAAGCAGAAAAAAAGGGAAAGCACATGGACGAGATCAAGGATCTCTTTACAGCCTTCACCGCAAGCGTTGACGCCAAGTTCGTCGCACTTGAGGCCAAGGTCGATTCCGTGATCACTCTCTCCGAGTCGGCTACCGACGCCAAGACCGTTCGGGTCGAAGCTCTTGCGGTTGCAGACAAGCTCGCTACGGCGAAGCTTTCGGAGAATGGTCGCAAGCGCGTACTGGAGAGCGTTACCGGCGGCACGGCCGTCGAAGACGCCATCCTGGCCGAGACCGCCCTCCGGGACGAGTATCTCGCCGAGGCCAAGGCCGACGCCACACCCGCTGGCCGCGTTGTCGAAGGCGCCGACAACTCCAAGGACGACTTCACCGTGAACGGACTCAGCTAATGGCCGACAACCTCGTATTCCGCAACACTGACGCTCTCAACGAGTTCTGGGATCTCGGCGCACTCACCGCTCCCGGCGTTGCCGTCCTGAGCATTTCCGGCCAGGCCGGCGTGACGCTCACCGGCACCGGCGACTACGTCACCAGCGAGTCGGTTGGTCCGTACACGATCAGCGGCATCCCGCAGGGCGGCGTCGGACTGGACGCTGGAGAAGCATCCATCGCCACAGACGGCACTTGGGAGCTTGACACTCTCGGCGGACTCACCACGACCCCGGCCAACACGCTCGTCTACTTTGACGACGTGGACGGCGTCACTCTCACCGAGAACGTCGACCCCACCCTCTCCCCCGTATTCGGCAAGGTCAACTACCCCAAGGGCTACATCCGCGTAGCGGGCGTCCTTCCCATCAAGATCGGAGTGTTCGCCTAATGGTTGAGCGCGTGTACGAAAACAAGTTCACCCTCGATGGCCGCCTGACGCCTTATGCCGGCATTTCCAAGGCCAAGGTGCTTGCCGCCAAGGGCCTCATGGAGAAGGCCATGTCCGGCGACCGCGTCTCTGACGCGATCTTCCGCGAGACCGTCACCTCCTCGGACGCGATGTTCAACACGGCGTACCTCACGTCGCTGAACTTCATCCCCCAGTTCGACAAGGCCGAGCGCGCATGGTCGCCGGTTGCATCGGTTCGCACCGTGCCCGACTTCCGCCCCGTCGTGCTCCAGGGTCTTTTCGGAGACCTCAAGGGCAATGGCATCGGAGCCAATGGCGCCGCGGCCAAGGTTCCCGAGAACACGCCGTACCCGCACGTCACCGTCAAGGGTCAGGAATCGGCTTACGCCTCGATGGCCAAGCACGGTTTCCGGTTCGCCTACACCTGGGAAGCTCAGGTCAACGACACCATCGGCTTCTTCGACTCGCTGCCGTCCGAGATGCTCGCCGTCTCCCTCGACACCGAGGTTGCCGAAGTGTATGACGCACTGATCGACGGCACCGGCGCTGAGCGCATCCTCCAGGGTGGCATCCTCCCGGACGACACGGTCATCCCGGTCAACGCCGCAGTGAGCCCGACCGCCATTCACCAGGCAATCCGCGAGGAGTCCACTCGCACCGTCAACGACCGCATGATTGGCCGCGCCAGCGGATACAACGTCATCGTGGCCGTGGGCATGAAGGACTTCATCGACTACAAGATCAACCGCCCGGTCATCTCGGTCGTTGACGGCGTCACCACCTACGCCCCCTACGACCAGGGCGCGATCGCCGGCGTGACCACGATCGAGTCGGATCGCCTCAGCGGGACCGAGTGGTACCTCATCCCCAAGCCGGGAACGACTCGTCGCCCCGTGCTGGAGCTTCTGCGTCTTCGTGGACACGAGGCTCCCGAGCTTCGCGTTGACGGCGCACAGGGTTCCTACGTCGGTGGCGCCGCGGTTTCACCGTTCGAGGGCAGCTTCGATGCTGACTCGATCGACTTCCGCTTCCGCTACCCTGTAGGGGCTGCGTTGTGGGACAGCATCTACGTGGTGAAGTCTGACGGAACCGGCGCCTAACCCGCACCGCTCCACAAAGAACCGCCTCGGCCACAAGCCGGGGCGGTTTTTTAGTGCGCTAAATGAGGTAGCATTGTCTTAGGCACGGTCGTCCTCCCGACTAAGGCCCCAGAGACGCCCCCGGATCGAGCTGAACATCGCTCTCCGGGGGCGTTCTTTTGTCCACGGGCTCACAGGCCGCGTCCAGCAAACACTCAGGCTATGGGATAATAGACCTATGGCATCTGAGAATCCTGGCATTGCGCCGCTAGACAAGACCACCCCCACCGGGCAGGTCCGGCTCAACACCGGCGACACCGAGTACGTCAGGCTTGAGGCGCCGATCGCCGGACTCTCCTCCTTCGCATATTTCAGCGACGACACCATTGAGGCCTTCCTGCTCGCCGGCCGCGGCAGCGTCACCCGCGCCACCGGTCTGGCATACCGCCAGATGGCCGCAGGAGCCGCTCTCGTGGGCGCGCTCAACAAGACGCACGACGAGGTCAACGACAACCGCCAGCGCGCCAGCGACCTCATGGCGCTCTCTCAGAGCTGGCTCAGCATGGCCAACGACGAAGATGCCATCGCCTCCGACTTCATCTACGCCACCCCCACCAGCACGCGACACAGCAAAGGAATGTCATGGGCCTGATCACATTCCGCTACGAAGACAAAGCGACCGGCGACCCGTCGCGCGGATACGTCACCATCAGCGCCGCCTTCCGCGAGGCCGTCAACGGAACCGTCTACACGACAGCGACCGAGACCATCCCGCTTATCGAGGGCGCCCTGACCAAAGAGCTGGCGGACGGATTCTGGAAGATCGAGGAGTCCGGCGCAATCCAGGACGCCCGCTCCATCTTCGTCCAGGTCGCCGGGGCCGCCGACTTCACCGACCTCGCCCCGATCGACCCGCTCACGCTGGAGCCCCTGCCCGAGGTTCCGTCGAGCGTGACAGAGCTGCTCTCTGAAGCGACCACGCTCCTCACCGAAGTGACCGCGCGCACCGTGACCGCGACCCTCGACCCGAGCGACCCCGACGTGATCCTCATGACCTACCCAGCGTTCATGGTCGACCCCGACGATGGCCTCATTCTCAACCTGACCCTAGGAGCCTCCGCATGACCACCACCACAGGCCGCGTCCCCCAACTGGACGTAGACGGCAAATTCCCCGACCGGTTCGCCCCCCCCTCCGTCGCAATCGACGCGCAGACCGCGACGGACAAGGCGGCCATCGCCGCCACCCAAGCATCGGACGCACTCGCTTCTGCCGGGGCGGCATCCGGTTCGGCCACGGCCGCCTCTGCCGAAGCATTGGCGGCGTCAGGTAGCGCCACGGCCTCCAGCGGATCGGAAACCAACGCAGGAGCATCGGCCACGGCCGCAAGCGATTCGGCGACCGCTGCGTCCGGGAGCGCCACAGCATCCGCAGACTCGGCGACACTGGCGGGAGACCACCTGGCCCTTGTGCAGCAAATCCCGGTCACCTCGGACGGGCTCATGGCGGCAACCGCGGCCGACCCGACGAGCGAGTTTGCAACGCAACAGTCCACCACGTTTGCACCCTATGTTGGACCTGTCCACTACCTCGACATTTACCGGGACTTCGTAACGGGCGTATGGGTCACCGGCCAACTCAACACGCCCACCACTCTCACCGCTACCGCGACGGTCGGGAGCAGCACCATCAATGTTGCGTCAGGAGCCAACTACCCGAACGGCTGCATCCTCAGCGTGGCAGGCGGGACGGCGGCACAGCAGCAATACAAGATCACGGCGGGCGGTGGCACCAACGCCCTCACCGTAACCCCCGCAATCGTTACCGAGTTGGCGAACGGGAGCGCCATAAATACGTTCTGGGGCGACCCCGCACACCTGCAAGACTGGGCGGCACTTGGCTACTTTATGATGAACGCCAAGCGCGGGGATGGGTCTGATGTCATTCAGAACCCCGGCACGAGGCCGATCATCCTTCTTGGTAATTCGTGGTATGTCGCGGGTGGGTCCACCCTTGCCGCGGCCGTTGTTGCCAAGTACCCGAGCGCCACAGTGACGAACAAGGGCGTGAATGGCAATACCTCCAATCAGGTACTCGCCCGGTTCGACGCAGACGTTCCGAGCAACGCCGCATACGTCATCATTGACGAACCGGGCGTAAATGACTCGGCACACGGCGCGCTTACCTACCGTGATAACTCGATCCGCAACCTCGCCGCGTTGGTGGCAAAGTGCCGGGCGATTGGAGCAATCCCGGTATTCATCGGGCCGCCTCCGCTCGTGGACCAGCCCAACACGTCGTTGGAAAACTCAATCTGGTTACGAGAATTGCTCGCGTCACCGACCTTCCCGAACGTTCCGGCTACCGCGATACCAACGTTTCAGGCACCCTCGGGAGTGCCTGAGCCAGCGAGTATTTCTATTGGAAGCGGCGCGGGAGGGCGAACGTCAACAGGCAAAGAGAATATTGCCATTGGCCGCTCGGCACTCTTGGCAAACCTGACCTCTAGCGGGAATGTCGCTATTGGGGTGAATACGCTCCCCGGCCTCCTGTCTGGAAATGGTGCCAACTTCGCGATGGGCACCGTGTGTATGTACGCGGCCACCACAGCGTCTAGGAACGTAGCAATTGGGTTTGGCACCCTGTACCAGCCGAATGGGCTTGTTGCTAACGCAACTGTCGCGGCGTCGAACAACGTAGCCATTGGGTACCAGTCAGGGGCCGCAGACGCAACCGATCCCGGCGGCCTGACGGCGATTGGAACCTACGCGGTCGCCGCACAGTCAAGCACCGCTCTCGGCTATCAGGCTGTCGCGGGCGTGCTCAATTCAATGGCTCTCGGAGCGCAGACAAGCGCAACAGCCCAAGGGTCCGTGGCTATTGGTAGGGATAACACGTATGTGTCTGCCTCTACCTCAGTAATCAACGAAATCAAGTTGGGGACCGCCGCGCACACGGTCAAGATCATCGGTCGGCTCAACGTCGCCCGGCGAACTCCGACCAGCGGCGCAGACTCGCAGGGCGCTGTCGGTGACGTGACCAGCGACGACAGCTACGTGTACGTGAAAACGTCTACCGGCTGGAAGCGTTCGCCGCTGACCTCGTGGTAACCCCGTCACTCTGACCCAGTTAGTCCACCCCACCCCCTCCATCATCTTTAGTACAGGAAGGCCTTCATAATGGCTGAAAGCAAAGTCCCCACTCTCGACGCGGGCGGCAAGGTCTTCGACAAGCACCTGCCGGCCCGCCTGGGTGAAAGCGAACTATCCACCACGTTTGTTCCAATGGCCGGGACAGTAAGCCCAACAGTCATGAAGGATTCGACGGACACCCGACCCGGCGTTTTCGAATGGATCAACGACGCCCCAAACGGCACGCTTTTCCACATGCTCATCGGAGCCAACGCCACCAAAACTTCAACCTGGATTATGACCATAGGTGGAGACAACCCCGGCAACGGTTTCCTCTGGAACGCGAAAACTCAGGGCGTCGGCGTCAAGATCGACCAGAACGCCACAGTTACGGGGTCGGACTCCTACGGCCTGCAAGTGACACAGATGAACGCCAACAGCCCCGCCGCGTTCTTCGCTACGAATGTTGACGGCGCGGCTGACACAATGCGGTTGTTCGCCACGGATAACGTGGTCAGCCCCACGCAGAACCTTTTACACGTCATGGTCGATTCGTCAGTCACGGCGGGACGCATTCGCGCTGCTGACGGCGTGATCGACTGGAAGCGTGACATTCAGACGTTCGGCTCTTCGTTCCGTTCGAGGCCCGACAGCCTCGACGCAGACGCGAGCACTCACCACCTGTTCATGGACTCGAACGGCTGGGAAGTTGACTCCGCTTCCGGGTCGGCGGGCCAGTGGTGGGTGGGCAAGATTGCCCGCGACGGGTGGAATATGAAGTTCCAAGGCTCGCAAGGATTCGGCGGCAGGGGCGGCACTGGAACTGTCCTGTCCACGCTCATCACGATTGGCTACGGCGGGAAGCTGTCATTCTTTGACGCTGCCCCGGTAAGTAAGCCCACAGCCGTACCCGTCACCGCCGCAGGGGTCCACGCTGCACTCGTCACCTTGGGGCTGATCGCATCATGAATCCAGCCGCCATTCTCGCCCTGATAGGCGACCTGTACGCACAGATCGCAGACCTTACGGCCAAGCTCGCAGCCGCCCAAACCCCGCCCGAATAAGCGAACACCCTCGCCCAGACTGTTGCACTCAGGCGCCCCTCGCATCTTCGGAAGCGAGGGGCGCTTTTGTGCCCGCGCTAGTCGACCGGCTGCCGCCACACGCGCACCTCGATGTGCAGCCCCATTTCGTCGGCCTTGGCTTGCAGCTTCTTCGGGACCGGGAGTGTCCAGCTATCGAAGTCGTCGGCGAACGCACGCTCGGCAGGGCGCTCAGGCTCCGCCACGGGCTCTACAACCGGTTCGGCCTCCACGACTACCAGCTCGGCCCGCGCGGCCTCCCGCGCCTCCATGCGAGCGATCTCGGGGTAGGCGTCCACGGGCTCGGCCGGTACCTGCCACACGCCGCGGCTTTCGGGCGCAAACCCCATGCGACCGAGCACGGCCTTGGCGGTCGGTATCGACACCTCCAGCTCGGCCGCCAGCGCCGAAGCCACGACAGGACCAGGGGCAAGAAGCTTGACCGCGGCGTCGAATTTCTTGTGCTCGGCCTTGGTGTAACGGGTGGCCATCGAGGGCTCTTTTCTCTTGTGATCGAACGGCCAAAAAAACCCGGCCCGGCGAATGTCGCCGCGCAGGTTGGCCGTCGAGCGATGGTCGGACGGTGTGCGATGGATTGCCGTGGTGGCGCCGTTCGGGAAAAGGACTCGATACCCGTCCTTGGTTTTCACGAGCGGGACGCCCTGCGATCTCAGACTGTCGAGGACCACTCGCATCTCTTTTCTGCTCAGTGCCGCGGTCATCCCAAAAAGCCTACAGGCCGCTCGTGGAGCCGTGAAGTGGATGTTGGCATGCCAACATAATGATGCGTATTCGGGCCTATCTGTGCGATTACTGTGAGTGTGACTTCCGCATAAAATCAACGATGTGCCCGGAGTTTTGCCTCCGCGGACTGGGTTCAATCCCCGTTACTCACCCCATGTAAACACTGGCCTGTAGGGCCAAAATAGACACCGTGCCAACATCCAGGCCAACATCGTCTCTAGCTCGGATATGGTTAGCCTCACATTGGAGGCCATCATGGCAAGCGTCTTGCCTCGTAAAAACCCCGGCGGAACCGTGAGTTGGCGGGTCAGTTTCCGCATCGACGGCCGGCAGGCTCAGGAATCGTTCTCGACGGAGAAGGCAGCCAGCTCCTTCGGGAAGCTCGTTGACCGTGTCGGCGGGCGCGCAGCTCGGGAAGCACGGCTGGCACGGGAGAGCAAAAGTGTTGGCGTGCCAACATTGGCCGAGTACACGATGAAGTACCTCGACCTCGACTCAGGCCTGCTCACCGGCATCGCCGCCGGCACCCGCAAAGACTACGTCGGCATCGCCGCGCGCTCATTCCTGGAGATCCTGGGCGAGCTGCCCGTGACCTCAATCGAGAAGTCCGACGTGGGGCGCTGGGTGGCCTGGCAGGAAGCGCAGCCCTCGGCTCGAAACGCGAAGGAGAAGGTGGCCGCCAAGACGGTGTCCAACTATCACGCGCTGCTCTCCTCCGTCATGGCCTCGGTCGTGGTCGACGGCAAGTACCGCCCGGACAACCCGGCCTACAAGACCCGGCTCTCCCGTGGCACTCCGCGAAAGCCCGTCTTCCTGTCGCCGGCCGAGCTGTCCACGTTCATGCACTTCGCCCCGGCGCAGCACCGAGCCTTGCTCACCTTCCTTGTCGGCACCGGCTGTCGCTGGGGCGAGGCGACCGCCGTGACCTGGGGCGACATTGAGACGGCCACCTCGCCGGCCACGGTGAGCATTGACAAGGCGTGGGTGAAGTCGGAGGACGGCCCGCCCGCGCTCGGCCCGCCCAAGACGCCTAAGAGCGTGCGCCCGATCTCGCTCTGGCCTGAGATTCTGGCCGTGCTCGGCCCGAGGCGGGCGCCGTCGCAGCTCGTGTTTCAGGGCGCCGTGTCCGGCAATCACATCTGGTACGGGTCGTTCATGACGCGCGTGTGGAACCCCACGGTGGCCAAGGCACAGGATCGGTCGCTGTGTGCGGTCGCCGGGCTCGCGCCGCTGGAGAAGTCGCCGACGCCGCACGACCTGCGCCACACGCACGCGAGCCTGCTCATTGCCCGCGGCGCCCCGCTGCCCTACATTCAGGCGCGGCTCGGGCACGAGAAGATCACCACCACGATCGACGTGTATGGGCACCTGCTCCCGGATGCTCACGCCCAGATGGCCGACATCATGCAGGGCGAGCTGAGTGGAATCCTCCCGCTTCACGCCGAGCTGGAAGCGAGCTGAGACATAGGCAACCTGTAACGCAGAGTTACAGGTTGCCTATGCAGGATAGGGCGCTAATGGGCAGAATAGCGCACTAAACCTGCTAGGCTCATGGAACTGCGGCACGAGGCCGCGTGAGCATTGGAGGCAATATGAACCAGGCACAGCTCGAAGAACTCCGCCTACGGGCCAACATCCAGTACGTCGCAGAGCTTGGCGGCAACCTGAAAGAAGGGTCCATCGAAAAGGACAGGTGCATCGAAGGCTACGTCGCAGGCGCCATGCGTGCCGCCGAGGCGAACGCTGCCCTTGAGCAGGAACGTGACAACCTGGAGGCCGAGCGTGACGCCCTTGAGCGGCAGCGCGAGAACCTACAGACCACCGTGGACATGGACCTCGTCTACATGCGCCTCGTGGAGGCCGAACGTGACGCCGCGAACGCGGTGATCGCCAACGTCCATGCCTGGGCGATGGAGAACGATATCAACGACGCCTTTAATCCGCCCACGGTCGAAGACTTCTGGCACCGCATTACCGACCGAAAGGCCACCTCATGAACGACGAGCTGCTGGAAGAATCCCTGAACCACAAGCCATGCGACTGCTCCTGTGACGGGAGCATGTGCGGAGAATGCGCTACCACCTTCCCTTGCCTGCCCGCCCGGCTCGCCAAGGCCTTGCGCGCGGAGCACCTCTACAAGAATGAGGCAGAATTCAACGCCCAGAACGCCACCGAGGCGTGCGTATGGCTCGAATCCAAGGCTGACCAGTTCCGCAACCTCGCCGTCGACCTCGTTGCTCGGGCCACGCAGGAAGCGGGCGAAAAGCCGCAGTGGGTCACCGATGTGCTGCACGGAAGGGAAATGAAGTGACCGAGCACGAGCAGGCGGTCGACCTGAAAGGCATCGCGGCTGTCCTCAACGTCTCCGTGGACACTGCGCGGCGCAAGGCCAAGACGGGCGACATCCCCTCGTTCCGGGTGGGTAGCCTGTACCGTTTCTTCCCGTCCGCCGTCGTTGCGCACCTGTCTGAGCCCGTGGACGAGTGGGCAATGTCGAGCGCGTCCAAGAACTCTCGGAGAGCCGCTTAGTGCGCTAAAATGGGGGAATGGCCCTCCCCACTCCCTTGCCCGACCCGACCGACTGGTCCGCCGAAGTAGCCCGGTCGGCCGAGGCCAACATGAAGGCCAACGTTTCCCTCTACGATTCAGTGTCGAATCCTGGAGCGGAACCCACCCTCACGCACCTCGCCACCAGCAAGGCGACCATCATGACACTGTCCATCAGCGACGCGATCGTTGGTGGGCAGTGGATCACCAAGCGCACCGTCAACGTCCGCATCCCCCTGAGTGCCTACGCCGAGCCGATCACCGCCGGCCTCCTCCTTCGCGTGAACGACGGTCACCGAGACCCCACCCTTGAGCAGTACGCCTTCACCGTGCTCGCCAGCGCCAACTCCAGCGACGCCGCCGTGCGTAGCATCGACCTCATGAGCGAGCTTGTCGTCGTGCCGGCGGTAACCCCATGAGCAAGAGCGAGAACTTCGACATAGGCCGATTCGAGCGGTTGCTTCAGGCCAAAGGCAATGAGGTCGTCAACCGGGCGCCCAAGATCGTTGCCGACTTCGCGCACAACGGCGAGAAGATGATGGAGCAGGCGATCGAGGACGCCGAGACCGCGACCGGCCAGCGCCGAGCGGCGGCGCCGGCAAAGACCGGCAGTGACGCCAGCCACTCCCCCGGCCGCATCGACACCGGCGACATGATCAATCAGGTCAACTCCCGCTCCGAATCTGACGGCACCATGCACACCGGCGAATTCGGCTGGACCGGCGAGCAGATGGAATACTTCTTGCTCCAGGAGGACGGCACCGCGAGCATCGAGGGCATGAACGCCCTCAATAGCGCCTTCATCGCCGCGCGCGAGCAGGCCATCACCGACTTGATCGACGCCATGAAAGGCAGCATATGAGCAACTTCGACGGCATTGCCGAGGCCGACCTGATTTTCGCGCACGTTGCGGATCTCTGCGAAGGAAGGGTGTACCGCGACCTGCCGGACGACGACGCGCTCCCCCGCTTTTCGGATGGCCAGGTGAAGCCTTACGCGCACATCACGTTCAGCACGCCGGTTGCTACGGCCAAGGGCCGCGGTGTCGGGGGCGAGCGCACTCAGCCGCACATCTTCCAGGCGAACATCGCGGTGGTGTCCGGCGGCACGGTTGTCACCGATCGAGCCGCGGCGGACATGCTCAACCGGTTGCTCGGCTGGTCGCCCAACTACAACACGACCCCGCTGAAGACGGCCGGCGGCACGTCCTACACGACCACGGATGCCGGCGGCGCCCCGTCGCGGCGTATCAAGATCGCTCGGTACGGCTGCCGGATCAACATGGCGCCGGAATTCTAACAGGCTCCCAGCTTGCACTCAGCTAGCTCCCAGCGAATGATAAGCTGGGACCATGCTGCGCTATAGAAACAAGACCACCGACGAGCTTGTTGACCTGCCCGAGAACGTCGGGAATCATCCCGTGCTCGGCCGGGACTACGAGGTGTACCGCCCCAAGGCGCCCGTCCCCGCTCCCGTCGACCTCGTTTCAACCTCTCGGCGCACGCGGTCCACCACCCCGAAGGAAAAGGCATAAATGTCATCTGGAGTCAAGACCCTTCGGGGCAATATTACGATCTGGGCCGTCCGCCCCGAAGCATTCACCCCTGACGAATGGATGCAGCCGCTCTCGGCCGCCAAGTGGGCCACAGCCAAGACGGCCGGGCTCATTACGCACATCTCCAAGGCCGTGGAAGACGGTCACTCGATCAACCTCACCGGCTCTGCCACGGACTCCTCGATGAGCGCCTGGGACATCGCCGAGGTTGAGTCCCCGCTGGACTTCGAGTACGAGGTGAGCTTCGACATCTTCCGCAACAAGCCGGGCACGATCGACAGCCCCGACTACGACAAGGCGCTCGCCCTGTTTGACGGCCTCGACATTGAATACTTCATCGTCAAGCGCGTCGACAGCGAGCAGGGCCTCGATGTCGTTGCCGGCAACATCCTCTCCGCGTTCGGCGCCAAGACCGACTATGGCCAGGATCTCGGCGATGACGGCTCCATGCAGATGTACGGATGCCGTTTCAAGCCGACCGGCCGCCTCAACACCAACTTCACCGTCGCAGCGTAAGGACCACGAGCATGTCAAAGAACGAATCCAATGGAAGCATCAAGGTCGGGTGGATTCTCGACTCGGCGCTCCCGTCCCCTCAGTTCGCCTCCGCGGCCGTACTCAACAGTGCGCTCGACCTGACCGACGCAACCGCATGGCAGGACTTCGAGGTCGGCCCGTCCGACTCGGCTGACAAGGATGACCGCTCCCTCAAGGATCTCGGCAACGCCGTTTCCCGTGGCGCAGCGTCATACTCGGCCACCCTGTCCATGTTCCGCGACCGCAACAGTGACGACGCCACCAGCACGTATGTGCAGGCGTTCGAGGCGTTCCGTGTCATGCGAACGCTCGGCTGGCTCATCGTCCGCGTCAACCAGTCCAACGCCACCGACTTCCAGGACGGCGACACCCTCAGCCTCTACAAGCTGATCGCCGACACCGTCGCGGACGACTCGGAAGGTGACGACAGCACGAAGTTCACCGTCAACTTCCTGCCGCAGGGACTCCTTCACTTCCACACGCAGGTGGGCACCGCTGGCACGATCACCGGAGTGGCGGCCACCGTGGCCGGCACCATCGGCGAGGTTGCCCAGCTTGAGCCCGTGTGCGGGGACTCCTCGATCGTGTCGCGCGCGAAGTACGTCTCCGCGGACAAGGCGATCGCCACGGTCTCGGCCGGCGGCACCGTCAAGTACGTCTCGGCCGGCACCGTGGACGTGACCGTGTCCTACGGCTCCGCGGCGGCAGCCATCGTGCAGGCGGTCACCATCACCTAGCATCACCCGCTAAACAGAAGCCCTCGTCGCATAGTGCGGCGGGGGCTTTTTAGTGCGCTAAAATGGGAGGAGCCACCGGGCGAGGACTCGGCCTGGCATCTAGGAGACGAGGACACCCCATGAACGACATTGACATCGACACCGAAATCCAAGACATCGCCGACGAATCTCGCAAGACATTCGACATGATGGAAACCATCAAGGGCCGCACGATGAAGACGGGCGCCGTCACCGTATACACGGACGAGCCTCTCGCCGACGAACTGGGCGGCTTCGAGGATCTCAAAAACGTGGCCGGCTTCGTCGTGAGCCGCGACCGCTGGGGCGTGCTCGGCGAAATTGACGAACGCCTCTCAGAAGACCCCAAGGCAGACATCGCCGACCTGGAGGCGCAGGCGGTTGAACTGCGCGTGCAGCTTGCCCTCACCGGCATCCAGTTCCACCTCCGCGCCGTCCCGGAGATCGTGAGCAAGGTAGCCCGCCGCGAAACCATGAAGGCGCTCGGCATCAAGGGTAAGGTGCCCGCCGGCGACGAAATGCACTTCGATGAGGTGTACCGCGCGCACATGCTGGCCAAGACCATTTTCAAGGCGGTCGACGCCGAAGGAGCAGAGAGCGAAGGGGAACTGTCCCCCAAGGCCGCTGGAGACCTGGAAGGCTACCTGCCCCGCAGCGAGTTCGCCAAGCTCTACGCCAAGCTCCAGCACGTCCAGTTCAAGCAGTCGATCTCCTCCTCCGTCACGGCCGAATCGGATTTTTAGCCCGGTACCTACAGGAGCCAGCCGGCGGTAGGTACCTCATGCTCATCGAAGCATCCATTACCGCCGGCATCCGCCCCACGTCAATGATGCTGCACACGCAGCCGACCGGGAAGTGGACTGACTACGACTTCCTGTGCATCGAGGCGCACCAGATCGTTGTGAACGAGCGGTGCGGCCAGTGCGGACTCCCTCGCTGGATGTGTCACAACGACGAGGGCGACATTGGGTTCAAGGTCGTGAATGACATCTGCTACGCCATGCGCGAGGTGGAGACCGTGGACGAGAAGAAGTCGAAGAAGAAGGGGTACAAGGCGCCCAAGGGTGTCCGCACGCGCCCCGAGCCGTTCAGCTACTCCAATTCCCCGATCGACGGCGACGTGCGCGAGTCGTACTACCGCCGGCTGCACGAATCCGCAAACCCTGAGAGCTAACTGAGCACTTCCTGACCGTTGCCTGTGCGAAACCTGTAAACTAGAGACTGATTCATTCTCTAACGGACGGTAGGCACAATCTTGGAAGATCAAGACTTCATCGCCAAGCTCAGGGTTGACGCCAAGGCCGACGTTGCCCAGGCGATCGCCAGCGTCAAAAAGCTCTACGACGGCGTTGGCGACGTTACGGGCGAGTTCGAGAAACTCAACAAAGCGGGCGAGCAAGTCCAGACCACCATGCGCGAGGCCGCCGGCGACATGGACGAGGTCGGCAAGGCCTCTCGCCAGACCACGCAGGACGTTGCCGCCCAGACCTCAGGATTCAAGGCCCTCACGGACCAGCTTGACGAGCTGAAGCAAGCTCGCAAGCTGGCCAACAAAGAGAACGTGGTCAAGAAGGCCGCAGACGGCACCCTGAAGCCCGGCGACGGCACTGGCATGGATGCCACCCGCAAGATGAGTAACGCCGACATTGCGGCGCAGCTTGCAGTGGCGGACGCGGGCAGCCAGAACGAAATCTCCAACATGCGCAAGGTCCAGGCCGAGCGCGTCGCCCAGCACAAGCTCGGGCAGAGCATGGCCGACGACACGACCAAGCGCAACGAAAAGCTCTACCAGGACGAATTGAGCGCGGCAGACAGCGCGTTCAAGAAGAAGGAAGTCGCTCGCGCCCGCGAAGACCAGATCATCAATGACTTCATCTCCGGTCAGACGAAGATGCGCGATGACGCGAGCAAGCAGAACATCGCCTTTGACAAGAAGGCCTCCGACAAGCAGCAGAAGCTCGGTCAGTCGATGGCCGATGACACGACCCGGCGCAACGAAGCCGCCTTCCAGAGCGACCTGAAGCTGGCCGACAAGGAATTCGCCACCAAGCAGAAGCTTGCGGACGACACCAGCAAGGCCTACCACGACAACACCAAGCGCGACGCCGACCTCAACGAGAAGGCCGGCCAGGCGCGGCTGAAGCAGAACGCGGCCGAGTACAAGTCGTCCAAGAAGCGGTCGGATGACATCAGTAAGGCCTATGCCGAGAACGCCCGGCGCGACACGGCCACGCTCGAAAAGGCCGGCCAGGCTCGCCTTAAGCAGAACGCAGACGAGCTTCGCGCCCGCCAGAAGCAGTCCGAGTCGCTCATTTCCGCCCGCTACGCCCTCTACGACGTGGCCACCACCGCCGGCGTCGCGTCGGCCGCTATGCTCGGCAGCGCGCTCATTGCCGTCAAGGCGTCGAGCGACTTTGAGAAGGCGTTCACGGCCGTCGAGCGTACCTCGCAGGGCAGCGTTGAGCAGATCGAAGGGCTCCGTGACGCGCTCGTAGACCTCAGTACTCAAGTCCCCTTGACGTTCGAGGAGCTGTCCGCCATTGCGGCGCTGGGTAACCAGCTTGGTGTGGCGGCCGGGGACATCGAAGACTTCACCGGCACCGTGTCCCGGTTCTCTGCGGTCACGGGTATCACTGCGGAAGCCACCGCGAACGCATTCGGGCGAATCTCCAACCTGCTCGGGCTCCCCATCGAGGATGCCGAACGGCTCGGCTCGTCCATCGTCAAGGTGGGTGTCAGTTCGGAGACGACTGAGCAGCAGATCCTCGCCCTGACCGAGCGCCTCGCGGCCACGGCGACCCGCGCCGGCTTCACGGCCGACCAGGTCATTGGCCTCTCGGGCGCCCTTGGTTCCTTGGGTGTCGCCCCCGAGCGCGCCCAGGGCGTTTTCGAGACCTATTTCAACAGTCTCAACGAGTCCCTCTCTGAGGGTGGCGACAAGCTGGCCGCCTTCACTGCCATCACGGGCCAGAGCGCAGAATCGCTCAACGAAATGGTGCGCAGCGGACAGGGCTTCGAGGTTTTCAAGGACTTCCTGGGCGGCCTCGACGGCGCCGACACTGTGCAGATGACGGGCGCCCTGAAGGAGCTGGGGCTCGAAGGCAAGCGCACCGGTGAAGTAATCGGTCGAATCTCGGCCGGCCTCCCTGTGCTCAAGCGTGGCTTCGATGACGCCGCGACCGGCTACGCCGAGGGCGCCGAACTGGCCCGCCAGTACGCCCTCATCGCTGACGACCTCGACTCGCAGTTCAAGATGCTCGTCAACTCGCTCAACGCACTAATTGCCGAACTGACGGGCGGCTCGGTCGACGGTATTGCCGGCCTGCTCAGCGTCCTCACCGACGTGGTCAACAAGGCGCGCGAACTGTCCGAGAACAAGGTGGTGCAGGGCTTCGCCAAGTTCGCCCTCGTGTTCACGGTCATTGCCGGCGCCGCACTCGGCTTGGTCGCCATGCTCGCCCTGGCCACGGCATCAACGTTCGCGCTCCGCACCGCCCAGCTTGAGTTGGGCAAAATGGGCCAGGCTGGCGGAATCCGTGGCCTGATCAAGGCCATGTTCCACATGAAGACCGGCACCGACGTGGCAACGGTCGGAACCCACCGACTGACCGCGGCAGTGAAGGGGCTCATGCGAGCCACCGTCATCCTTGCCGCGATCGGCGCCGTGACTGAACTGGTGTTCAACTTCGGCGGCTCCATGCAGTTTGTCGCCGACACCGCGCACAACGTCATCGACGGCCTTGAGCGCGCCAACGACGCCATCTTCGGCTTCCTGTCCACAATGGCCGAGGGCAACGATGTCCTCTCCTTCTTCGTGAGCCGCCTGGCCGCGCTCCAGGGCGAGTCCGGCATCCTCGACGCCGCCGATGGTTTCTCGTCATGGGCCTACAAGCTCAAAAACGCCAACGATGTCACCAGCGATTACTCCGACGAGGCGCTCAAGGCCACGGGCCTCACCGATGACTGGGGCAACGAGTTCGAGGATCTCTCGGACTCCGTCGAGGATGCGACCGCCAAAGTGGTCACGCTCATCGACTACGCCGGCGACCTCGGCGGGGTCATGGGCCGCGCCTTCGACATCCGCTACGCCGGCGGCCAGGGCCTCGATGCGATCTCGTCCGGCTGGATCTCCATTGCCGACGCCGCCGACGCCAGCGCCAAGTCGATCTCTGACGCGCAGCAGGCCATCCGCGACTACCGCGCCACCGCCAACGAGCTGTCGGCCGACCGGGGCGTGCTCGAATATTTCAAGCGCGTCGCCGACAAGTACAACGACACGCTGCATTCCGCCGACCTCGCCGCCAAGCTCGAAAAGAACCAGAACGACCTCTCCGACGCCAACAAGGGCGCGTCCGAGTCGCAGGCCGAGATCAACAAGCTCCAGGCCGCCAGCACCATGTCCCTCACGGGCAACTCGGCCGCATCCATCGCCAACCGCTCCACCATCCTTGGACTGGTCAGCAACTACCAGGGATACATTTCAGCACTGGCGGCGTCCGGCGCGAGCCAGGCGGACCTGTCAGCCAAGTCGAACGTGCTCAAGCAGGACTTCCAGAACCAGGCCACGCAGGCCGGCTTCTCCAGCACCGAGATCGACCTGTACTCGAAGGCGTTCGATGACATGACTTTCGCCATCGACAACGTCCCGCGCGACATCACCGTGGACGCCGACAACGACCCGGCCATGCAGGCGCTCAACGAGTTCCTGGCCGCAGCCGCAGCCGCAGCCGCAGCGGGCGTCGACATCCCGCTCAACTCGACTGGCGCGGGTGCAGCCGGCCGCGACGCGGCCAACGAATACTCGAAGGGCTGGGATGCGATGATCGACTCGCTCAGTGCCCCCGCCTCACAGTACGGCCCGCTGAAATCCGGCTACGTCCTCAACCCGATCGGGTACAGCGGCGGCGGTGGCGGCGGCGGTGGTGGCGGCGGCGTTGGGCCAGGCAAGAAGGATGGCGGCTACACCGGCGACGGCGGCGTCAACGAGCCAGCCGACTACGTCCACGGAAAAGAGTTTGTGTTCTCTGCGCCGGCGACCAAAAACATCGGCGTCGACCAGCTTGCCGGCCTGCACGACGTTGCCAAGCGCGGCAAGGGATTCAAGGGCGGCGGCTACGTCGGCCGCGGCGGCTCCACCGGTGGCGGCTTCGGCGGCCCCACGGACCTGTCCGCCGGCACCATCATGGCCCTCGCCGAGGCCGTCTCTCGCATCAACGTCAACCTGTTCACGGATGACCGGCGCCTTGCCGAATCCACCAATCGCGGTCAAATGCAACTAGCCTCAGGAGGCACCAACTAATGCTGTTCGGAACCAAAGAACGAATGGTCGAAATCCCGACACCCCTGGCGACCGCCGAATATGCAAACATCGGCTGGTCCGACAGCGACACCCTCCTCAACGGTGGCGGCTGGGCACGCAGCTCGTTCACGAACCACAAGGAAGTGTCCCTGTCATGGGGGATGCAGCTCCGCGAAGACACGCAGGTGATCAAAGACTTCGCAGACGGCCTCTACGGCGAAGGCCCCTTCTTCATGGTCGACCCGATGGCCGAAAAGCTCAACCTGCTCCCCGCATGGTGGGCCGCCCCCATGCTCGGCACGCTCGACGCGCCCAGCCTGCTCCCCGGCATCATCCCGGAAAAGGTGGCAACGCCGACCAACAAGAACAACTTCCCGATCTACAGCGCCAAGTACACCTTCCCCGCGGCCAACCTCGCCCTCCCGCTCCCCGAGTCCATCGTCATCCCCATTCCGCCGGACAAATGCATGAGCCTCGGCGTGCATGGCTCCGCGACAGGGTCCGGCGTCGTCCTCGCTCAGGGCATCATGGCGGACGGCCGCGCCGGCGCCATGTACCGGCTGGACCTGATCGACGTGACCAGCCCGGTCATGACCAACCTGACCTTCTTGGGCGGCGACTTTATCGCGGTACGCATGTTCCTGCGCCGCGACGACGACGGCCCCGCGACCCTCACCCTGAGCGGCATGGTCGCCCGCGTCTCCGATCACATCTTCCCCAGCATGTTCACCAACCTCGAATACCTGGAGGTCGGCGACTCAGACACCGCACCGTCACGGCCCAAGGTGGAGCGTTCCGCATACCCGTTCATTCTTGACGGGACGATCTACACCGACGAGCCCGAAAGCCTCGACAATGACGACACGATCGAGCCCGCATGGCCCGCCTCAACCTCGGACGCTGACGCCCTTGCCGTGGAGGTAAGTGAAGGAGTTCTGGGGTCTCCCGCGTACCTCAACCCCACCGGCTTCGGGAAGTTCATCGGCGGCCGTGGCAACTCAGGCCTCTCCTTCGTGGATGCCCCGTTGGAGGCCCCGGTGTCCGGTCGGCCCGAGATGAGTACGATCGCGGCCAAGTTCACGGAGACGGGCGGTTGGGATGGCCCGGCCGACTACTTCCCTTGGGGTCCGGTTCGCTACGACAACGGGGCGGACGGGGTCGAGTATTTCGACAACATCGCGCGCATCGCCATGAGCGAGGACCGGTTCGCCCTGTGAGGTAGCTGAGTGCTTGCTGATAGACTGAAGAAATTCCCGCACCAAAACGTAAAGGACCACATTCCGCATGACCAGGCTATATCTCACCGTAGATTCCATCACCAGGCTCCCCCCGCAGGCAACGATGGACGCCATCAGCGTGTCCACGGAGGGGTTTGTTGACCAGGGCCTTTCGGACGTTCTGGGAGACCCCGCCTCGCCAACCAACGTCACCATCTTGGAAACGGTCGGGACTGCCTACGACGCGGAATCGGCCGACCTGGAAAGCCGTCTATCCACCACCATTGACGCAGCCACGGCAACCCGTGCCAGCATTCAGCGTGGGCGGCTTGGGGCGCGCACGGTTGTACTCGGCGACTCGCTTACAGATGGCTACCTGACAGCGGCGCTATGGGGGCCGCAATCATGGGCTACCGCGATTGGGCGCTCACTGGGCAAGCTCGTGCTGGTCAATGAGGCTGGTGTCGGCGGTCAGACCAGCACGCAGATCCTTTCACGATTCGACACGGACGTGGCCCCGTTTGACCCTGACGTTGTGGCAATCCTCGCCATGACCAATGATGTCTCTTCCGGGTTCACGATGGCGACCAGTATCGCCAACATGAAAGAGCTTGTGGCGAAAACACTTGCTATCGGCGCGGTGCCCATACTCGCCACCATCCCCCCTAGAGTCGCCGCCTATCAGCCCGGAACGACTACCCGAAACCTGTGGATCAAACGCTACGCGGCAGCAAACGGCTTCCTCATCGTGGACTACCACGCCGTTCTCGCCGACCCGCTGACGGGTGAATACAAAACCGGATATTCGACAGATGGCGTGCATCCCACCGCGCTCGCCGTAGAGGTTATGGCTACCGCGTTCCTCTCCGTCGTATCGCCGTCCCTTTCGCCGTCATCGGCAATGGTGGCCGACGGCGGTGTTGACCCGTCAAACGCCGTCACGAACGGCTTCCTCATTGCCTGGCCCGCTGAACCTGTCGTGCCTACTATCGGGATTAGCAAGGCGGCAACGGGTAGTTCGCTGCCTGCGGGGACGTATTTCTATAAGGTCGGCTATATCTCCGCGTGGGGCGAGTCCCTTGCCTCAAATGAGGTTTCGATTGCTGCTGCCGCTGGTGACACGATCACGCTCTCCACCCCAGTGCTCACCGGCTGGCAAAAGCTCGCGATCTACCGAGGGGCGTCTTCCGGCGTGCTGACGAAGCTCGCAGATGTTGCCAGCGCGACAACTGTCGCAGACGCCGGAACTGCTACGCCGGGCGCGATTACTCCGCCTACAGTCGGCGCGTACACTGCCCCAACTGGCTGGGCATCCAACTTGGGCGCGGGGGTACTCCGCACGGCAAAAGTGAGCGATTCTGACTTCAAGGGTTTTGCACTGCAAATCTCAGGTCGGCTGGGCACTCAGGCTGAAATTGTGCACGGTTCACCACTCTCCGCCACTGCCGGGGACCTGATTGCCATCAGCTTTCGGGTGAAGTCAATCGCGGGCGGAGACGTGTATAGGGCGCAGATGGAGTTCCTGACCGCCACCCCCGCAGTTCTGCCCAACCCCGCTGGACTGTCAGACATAGCGGGAGCGGCGCTAGGCGGCGGGGTCGTACAGTTCTATGCCGAGATTGTTGCCCCATCCGGGGTAGCGACCGCACGGCTGAAAGTGACCACGAACTCGACCGGCAGCAAGTTCCTTGTTGGAGAGGTCAGCGTGATAAACCTCACCACGCAGGGCGTGCTCTAACCCCGTCTAACTGACCCAGTTAGTTCGCCCCGTCCCGGTTCGCCAGGGCGGGGCGTCCGCGTGCGCCGGCGGCATCCTGAGTGTTGCCTGATAGAATCAGTGAATGGTCGCAACCACCCTCACCCTCAAAGATCGCGCAGTTCACACGCCCGTTGGCGAGCTTTTCTCCTACTCCGTGACGGAGGACTCGACGCCGCTGAACCCCGCGGACGCCACCGGCTCGGTCGGGCAGGCGAGCATCTCCGCGGTCGCCACGAACGACTCCATCTCGTTTGTCGGGACCGACGTGGTCCTCGCGGACCCTGCTCGCGGGCGGCTGCAAATGGAGGTCAAAAGCGTCTCTGTCGCCGGCGGCCGTGCCACGTTCGGAACCGACAGCCTGCTCGGGCGCCTCAACACCGAGCGCACCATGCCGCCCATGATGAACGTGTCCCTCTACTACGCCTTCAGCCAGTACCTCCAGTTGTCCGGCATTGGCGCCTCGATGATCGCGCCCGACCCGATCTACCTTGAGCGCATGGTCTCGTTTCCCGGCTGGCGCGGCAACGTCTGGGATCACGTCAAAATGCTCAACGTGGCCATGCGCACCGAGACGGCGCTGATCGACGGCATCATTGTCCTGCGCGAACCGAGCGAGCGCGGCATGAGCCTGTTTTCCACCGCCTCGGTCGGGCAGACGGTCAGCATCGAAAACGCCGCGCAGACCGTGGAAATCTACCAGTACGGCACCAAAGTCATCCAGGACGCCGTGATCTTCGAGGCGGACAGTGCCTACAACGTGGACGTGAACGGGCAGACGAAAACGCTCTTGCAGCTTGACTCCTCCCTCATCGGCGTCTCCACCCCCGGGCCGATGAGCGAGAACATGGAGCCGGACATCTACGACGGCGGCTACCGCGTCTCAGGTTCGGACGGGCTGCCCATCCCCGTGCAGTGGTGGAACGACAACGGCGGGAAAATCACCACCCGGATCACCGAGAATCCGTATGAGATCGAGGTGACCATCACCGGCCCCACCTCGGATTACCTGGGCAAGGCACCGTTCCGCATCGCCGAGGGCCTGGAAGGCTACCCTGCGCTTCAGATCCGCGGGACCGGCGTGGCCTTCGACAAGAAGCTCATCACGCTCAGGACGGGCGCCAGCGCCGCGACGACGAGCACTGTCGTAGGCGTGACCGTCGACAACTTGTTCATGACGACGAAGGCGCAGGCCCTCACGGCCGGGCTCGAAGCCGCCTGCTCCTTCGCAGGTCCGAAGAAAACGCTCACGTTCAGCCAGAAACAGTACGACAAGGGCGAGCAGGAGTTCGGCAACATCGCGGGCTCCATGATCGGTTTCGGCACGTCCATCTATCGCGTGCGCTCCACCACGATCAACTCCAGCAGTATCAGCGGCGCCGCGGAAAGCCGGGTCACGTTCGCGGATTTCAACCGCGTCTACGGCGGGGTGCCGTTCGGTCGCTTCCGCGAAACGCTGGCCGGATTCCAGACCACCTTCGGCCAGCAGTCCATCAACCCGCTACGCAATGACCTGGAGCTATAAATGTCACACCCCTCCCTCAATCCCGCCTCCCAGCAATGGGGCCGCGAGGTGACCGCGTCCGTGAACGGGATGAGCAAGTCCCTGTCGGACGCCCAGCGCGCCGCCGCCCTGTCTGACAAGGATCTCCAGGCGAGCATCACCCGAGCGACCAACGTGGCCTTGCGAGCCGAGACGATCAACCTCTACATCGCCTCGCTGGCCATCGTGAACACCGACTCACGCACCCAAGCGATCGGAGTCTGATCGTGGCCAACCCGAGCCTCAACCCAGATTCACAGCAGTGGGCGCGCAACATGGACAAGACGAACCGTGCCAGCCAGCAAGCCCTTGCCCGCACCACGATGGAGTTGCAGAACACCGACCGCGCCCTCCAGTCTTCGATCACTCGGCTCAACGTCGTGCTCGATCAGATTCGCATTCGCAACGAGTACCTCTTGTCGCTCATCGTGAAAAGCTCCTCGACGCGCACCGGGGATACCGTGATTCCAGTGAACGGCTGGAGCACGACGGCGGCCATCCGCCCGTCCGTGACTGTCACCTCGCCGTCCGGGCGGATCGCCATTACGATCTCGGCCTATGGCCACAACGCCATGATGACCTACTCCATCGCCGGCGTTGTGGACCGTGCGGACTCGGTATCCAGCTACCTCAACCAGTCCGCGCAACTCGTCCTGCCTGGCGGCAGCGCGACAGGAAGCTCGCAGAAGGAATGGGTTCAGAACGTGCCGGTCAACACCCCGATCCTCGTGCAGGCCGAGGCGTTCGGCGTCGGCACGAGCCCGATCATCGCCTCCCCGTCCCTCATCGTCCAAGTTCTCCCCCACTAGCGCCATGACTCAGTATCAGCTTCCATTCGACAACCCCGCACTCTGGGACGGCTTCGGCTCGACACAGCCGCCGCGCACCAACCCGCACCGCGGCCTCGACTTCCCGCAAGCCGGCGGCACGCCCATCCCGTCAATCGCGGACGGCACGATCTCCTACAAGGGCAGCTCCAGCGTGCTCGGCCAGGTCACCGTCGTGGAACACCCGGACGGCATGTTCAGCGGCTACTCGCACAGTTGGAACGCGAGCCCGCTGAATGTTGGCGACCCGGTTGCCCGTGGGCAGATCGTCAATTATGTCGGCACGAGCGGCAGTGCCTCCACTGGAAACCACCTTCACCTCACCCTCTCCGTCGAAAGATTGGGCGTCTACTCGGGGCAGGTCCAAGACCCGTACCCATACATCATGGACCGGTTGGAACCGGACCCGCCGCCCGAGCCGGTGGCATCGGACCTGTGGACTACGGATGGCGCGCTGCGGCCGTCAACGACGATCACGTCCGCTAGTGGACTAATTCGCATCACGGTCTCGGCCTATGGCGCCGGCGCTCTCGTCACCTATTCGATTGCCGGCGTGCGGGATCGGGGCGAGGCCATCGCAAACTGGGCAGCCAAGACCGCCGAGCTTCTCTTGACCGATGTGAGCGAGGCGTCCACGAGCCGCACCTGGATTCAGTTCATCCCGCAAAACGTGGCCGCCACGGTGCGCGTCGAGTGCTACGGACTGCGCCCTGGCGCCTTCGTGGCGTCCCCGCTGATCGTGGTCGAGGCGGTAGCCTGATGGTAAGCTGATAGAATGCTGACAACTGAGAACTGGGAACTACCGCTATTCGAGGACGGGGATCTCGTTGACCCGCTCAACGCTGCCCTCAACCTCCAGAGCACGCAGATGGAGGAGGCCCTCAACGAGTCAGTCGGACGCAGCGCCAGCGCCGCCGAACGCGACACTCGCCGGCCCAACCCCATTCAGGGTGACCGGATGTACCGCACGGACAAGGGCTGGACCGAGGCCTACTTCGACCTGTTCTCTGTCTCCAACATGGGCGGCGCGAGCCCGGCCGGCTGGTACCCGATCTCGGGCAACCTGCCCGTCTGCATCCTGACCGCCACCGGATCATCTTTCCCGAACAACCTGGAACGCACCATCGGCAGCACCGAGGATTATGCGCCGGTCTGGGTGGAGGAGAGTGACAATCACTCATGGCATCCCGGTGGCTCCGACGTTACGCCCACTATTCCTGGAATGTATACCTACTCGCTCACGTCGGGCTGGGATTCCGGCGTGAGCGGGTCTCGCCTGACTCGCCTGAAGCGCAACAACACCGGCGGAATTCAGAGCGGCAGCATCACTATGTCAATCCTGAGCAACAGTGTCCAGCCGACAGGTCACGCGAACGCCTCTATTGACCAGTTCCGATTCAATGGCACATCCGACTACGTCCGTTGCTCTGCTTTTCACAACAACGGCGCCGGGCTCGGCTTCAGTGCGCGATTCGTCATGCGCTACGTCGGCCCGCCCGTCTACTAACGCATCACCCCGCCCTCACCCAAGGAGAAACCCATGACTTTCAGCGGACACGTCACCCGCACCGTCACCACGCCCAACCAGTCCAGCCGCAACGGCCGAGTGGTGGACTTCATCGTCTATCACCACATGGCCAGCACATCCTTTCAAGGCGTGCTCAACTCGTGGATCTCGGGCCGCAAGCAGGGTTCGTGCCACTACGCGATCAGCAACGAAGGCGAAATCGTCGGCGTCGTGCCGGAAGAAAACCGCGCGTGGTCACTTTCCAGCGTCTCTTTCGACTCGCGCGCCATCGTCTACGAGATCGAGAACGCCTCCTACGGTGACGCTTTCGGCTGGCCCATCTCTGAAGCCGCCGCCGAGGCCGCCGCACGACTGACCGCCGAAATCACGGCCCGCCGCGGCATGATCCTCAACCGCACGCAGGCGATTGGCCACCGCGAGGTGTTTACCCGTCACGGAGCCGGCTACCCGACCGCCTGCCCTGGCGCCCTGGACCTGGACGGCAACGTGGGCCGCGCGCTCACCATCCGTGGACCCGGCTCCGCAGTTGCATACCTCCCCATCACGCCCGTCTCCTTCGGTTCTCCCGTCGTGGCTGTCGACTACGGCAACGCGGCCGGCAAGGCCGGGCTGATCGGCGTGCAGGAGTGGCTCGCGGCTGACTGGGGCTACGCCGGCCTCGTTGACGGCGTGCTCGGTGACCTGTCGTGGATCGCGCTCCAGAAGTTCCTGGCTGCACACTACGAATATGACGGCGTCCAGAACGGTGCGCCCGGACTGCTCTCGTGGATGGCCGCCCAGCGATGGCTGGCCGCCTCGTGGGAGTACACCGGCTGGATCGACGGCCTGCCTGGCGAAGGAACGTACGCGGCCCTCGGGCGTGCGGGCGGCTCCGGGCCGGCCAAGAGCGCCCCGTCCGCGGCTCCGCAGGCGTCATGGCACTGGGAGCTGCCGACCAGCACGGTGCAGCGCGACATCCAGCAGTTCTTGAAAGACCGCGGGCGCTACTCGGGTCGTGTCGACGGCATCTTCGGAGGGCTGACCATCGCTGCCATCCAGTTGACGCTGCGCAACGTCGGCTACACCGGCCTGCTCGACGGGATTCCGGGTGAAATGACGTGCTACTTCCTCCAGGTTTACGCCGAGCGGTTCGGGTCATACATTGGTCCGATCGACAAGGCGCTGGGCACGATGTCATGGAATGGCTTCCGTCTCGGGCTCAAGCGCCCGTAGCGCACTAAATGCGGGTTAGACTATACAGGTAACACACAGCAAGGACTCAGGGGCAGGCATATGACACAGCACACATCACACACGAGAAATCTGTCGATCTAGTGCCCGCCCCTGAGGAAAATGCTCCCACGGATATTACTGGGGTGGCCGTGGCCATCGGTCAGATGATGGTCGGACAGGTTCACATGCAGAAGACGATCGACAAGATCGACTCCAGCGTGGACATCCTCAATACCACCGTACAAAACCACTCCGTAGACATTGCCACGCTCAAGACCGTGACCGCGCAGGACCGCTCCGACATCGCCGCGAACAAGGCCGAGCAGGACGCCGCACTCGCCACTCACAAGGCCGAGCAGGACGCCGCTATGGCATTGCGCAGGACCGAGCGCCGCGCCTGGCCGGCAGTCGGTGCCTTCATCCTCGCCATCGTCGCAATCGGTCTCACCGTAGCCGAGAAGCTTTTCGCCGCCTAGGCGAGCAGACCCCAATCACATGACCACCACGAAGGAGACTCGCCCGATGACCAGCACCACAGAAACCAAGCGCAAGACGCTCACCGCCAGCGTCCGCCAGTCGATCTACGGAATCGTCGCGGCCATTGTTCCCTTGCTCGTGCTCGTCGGTGTGATCTCCGAGAGTGTTGGCGGAAACATCCTGGCCATCGCTGCCTCGGTAATCGCTACCGCCGGCGCCGTCCTCGCGCTCAAGAACCTGTCGCCTGACGCCGTTGTCGTTGAGGATGTCACCCCCGAATAAGGAGTTGGTCAGAATCTAGCAAAGGCCCCGTGCTCATTGAGCCGGGGCCTTTCGCTGTGCGTGCTACGCGACTGCCTTGAGCGGTCGCGGCGGCCAGAAGGCCAGCATGCTCGGCATGTGCCTCAGCCGCTTCAGGTGGACAAGCGCATGAGTGACAGCGTCGTTGCTGTCATCGTTGGCGGCGCCGGCGGCAAACAGGCCGAACTGGTCCAGGAAGTCGAACCGGAACCGCTGCCGCTGCGTCGAGGTCGTGCAGTCTTTCGGATACGGCTTGAGCCCCGCCTTGTCGGTGCGCGGCTGCCACACAAGCGAAAGGCCCGAGCCGTAGAGCAAGGCCATAATCATGCCCTCAATCTGGACTGGCGTGAGGTCGGCGCTGAACTTGTTGTCCGGGTCCAGCACAAACGACTCGATAACGATTTCATCGAAAGAAATGTCCGTCGTCTTCCACCAGTGGATGAAGCCGGCAACCCCGCCGAGCACGTTCCACCGCTCGATGAGCCGGTACGGGGTGATCGCGTCGTAGAAGCCGAGAGCGATGCCTGTGGAGCGGCCAGGGTCGATGGTGAGCAGGTAGGTCATGCCTTGGCTTGCCATTCTGCTCCAGCGAGTAGTTCCATTTCTGATACCTCCGGTTTCGGTGCCTTCTTGGGCGCCTTCTTCTTGACCTCATGGCCGGTGGCGAGCAGCCAGAAATCCAGCCACTCGTTGAATCGTGCCGCAGTGCCGAACACCTTGCGCTTGGTCTTCACCATCGTGCCGTCGTTGTAGGCGGCGTCACAGGTGTCGGCAATCTCGTTCGCGTTCTTGTCGCCGCGCGCGTTCTTGGTGAGGTGGTCGGGCTCGTAGTCGAAATACAGTTCCACCTGGATGCCATACGGGTCGCGCACGAGCACGTCGATGAACGAGTTGTCTTTCCATGTCGCGCGGAATCCGACCTGCCCGGAAGGGTCTTGGGCGTGCATGAACAGGTGGCGCACGTCTTTCGCCTCCGACTTCAGATCGCCTTTCAGGCTCTTGGTCCCGTCCTTTTTGACGGTGGCGCCATCCTTCTCCAGGTAGACGGCCCGGTGTCGCGTGACCGTCTCGATGAAGTTGACGTGCCAGGCCATTTCGGTCGCCTTCTTATGGATCGCTTTCGGCGACCGGGCCAAGGCCTTCAGGTCCACGTCGCCCGTCTTGCTGGCGATGAAAAACAGGGGCGTCGTGTCTACCTCCTCCACCGCGTAGAGCGACTTCACATAGGCGAAAGTCTCCGTCATGTCGGTGGGCGGGCCGGCGTAGGTCACAGCATCCCGTCGATCAGGAAGTCAGCGTCGATGCGCCGCCAACTCTCCAGGTCGCGCATGGTCGGCGCCGCCGGGTCGAAGCCGTGCCTGGCTATCCAGATGCTCCGCGGGTGAGCGGCGAGGCGCTCCTCCCAGGTCGTGCCCTGCGCGATCGGGTCAGCGAAAGGCAACGCGCGATTTATTGCTCGCACCCGGTCTAAATTCTTCTGATCCATCGTCCTCAATCTCCTTCACTCCGTCCCCCAGAAGGGAAGTCAGTTGATCCACAAGCATGTAGCCGCGGGTGTCGTTGACATCCCCCGTCAGAACCCAGCGCAAGCCCGGCAGGACCGAGTCTAGCGCCAGCGGCCGAGCGATTACCGCACTATCGCACAGGAATGGCGCCGGCGAGCCCAGCGCGAGAACCCGCACGGGGCCGCCCGGAACCGCCGGGCACGGCAGGATCGAGTAGTCGAGGCCGAGGGCTAGGTAGGCCTGGCGGACAACCTCAAGCTGCTCAGGCGGCGCCGGCCACGGCCAGATGGCCAGCGGCTCAGAGTGCGTTGTCACGAGCCACGGCCTGCCGGTGCCAGCGAGATATTGTTGTCTGGGGCAACCCTGTGAGGCGGGCGAGCATGATGCTGGATACGCCCGAACGCAGTGCCGAGACCGCGACGGAAGGGGTGCGCTCCGACTGGACAGACATGCGGATGACCTCGATGACCTTGCTCAACGCCTCAGGGCGAAGCGTGCCACCGGTGTGATCGGACTTGTCGGTGATGCCGTTGACGATGCCGATGCGCAGGCCCGTGAACGCGGCGATGTGAGTGTTGGAGAACACGCCCCATTCAGCCAGGGCGCGAGCCTCGTTGACCAGCTTCTCGCGGTCCCAATTGGCGTGGTCGGCATGGACGGTCAGCGCGTGATTGACGGCGGGGAGGTGGTGGGCGCTCATGCTGCCGGCGCCAGACGTACTCGCTTGGTACCGTCCGTCAAGGTGGGGAACGAAATACGGCCGCGGGCGGCGAGTTGCTCCAGAAGCTCCTCAGTATCGCGCTTGCGCTCACGCGGTGACAGGGTGTGCAGCTTGGTGAGGTCAATTTCTTGACCTTGTTGCGTGGCGATAATGTGCTCCAATCGGTTCGTGTCGCGGGTGAGCGCGGTTTCGTCGGTCGCATTGACCATTGTAAAGATGTTAGTCAGCCATTCTTCGGATTGCTCGATGGCAATAAGCTCGTCGCGCAACTCGATGACCTTGCGGCCTTCAGAGAGAGCGACCAGCCCAGCGCATTTGACGATGTTCAAGCCGAAACGGATCGAGGTCGGCTTCAGGCGGGACTCGTTTTTGTGGCCGGCAATCGTGCTGGTGACTTTGAGCGTGAACTCGTTGTGACGCTCCTCGGCCTCCTCCGTCATATCCATGAGCACGGGCAGCACGACAGCGCCGCCGCCGGGGCCGGCACGCATGAGCTTCTCTTTGGACGCCTGAAATTCGGCCGCCCACTGCTTCGGCATGGTGTCCGACTCGCCCTGCTTGGCGCCGCGGCGAATGTTGAGCTTCATGCTCTCGGCCGTCTGCTCGATCTCGTCGCCGATCGCCCACACGAAACGAGCCAGGAATCCCGAGGTCCAGAATTCGGCGTCGAGCACTTCGCTCATCCCCTCCTTCGTCCCCATGAGGTGCATAACAAAGAAGGTGGTCGCGTCAATGCCGGACAGATCCTTCTT
>Ga0314774_1000248_pt1 | contig 48080 bp, 36 predicted proteins | sample MetaGCBIA2018_FD_204515 | JGI IMG/M metagenome (GOLD analysis project Ga0314774, IMG submission 204515) | Cryopeg brine microbial communities from Beaufort Sea near Barrow, Alaska, United States - CBIA 2018 | ecosystem: Environmental > Aquatic > Marine > Coastal | place: USA: Alaska | collected... | reverse complement strand
AGTCACGAATAAATTTTTCCTGACGAATCGCCAATTGCACATTTGCTTCTTTTGACATGGTTTCAGAACCTTCCTCAAAAGCTTTAAACGTAGGTGAAGTATCATCAGTACCATTATTGCTGTCGTTCTTAAAGATACTTTTTAAGAGAACCAAATCTTCTTCGGCACGTTCCTTTTTTAGCATAATTATTTCTTTAAACTCTGCCAAATCTTTATCTGAATATCTGTTATTTTCGTCCATAACCTAATTTTTCTTTATTAATATTTTCGTTTTCACATCGTCAAAGGAGATTTCTGTACCATTTTCTAATTCATCAGCAAAAACGAGTTCTTTCGTTAATGTTTCCGTTTTAATATAATGTTCATTTGCTGCAATTGAACGCTCTAATATATCATTTTTTTGAATAACTAATGTGATTTTGTCGGTAACTTCCAAGCCTGAATCCTTTCGTAAATTTTGAATCCTGTTTACCAATTCTCTAGCATTGCCTTCCTTCCTTAAATCATCAGTAATAGTAATGTCTAAAGCAACTGTTAAACCTCCTTGATTGGCCACCAGCCACCCTTCAATATCCTGTGAGTTAATCTCAACTTCCTCAAGTTTTAAATTTACGACATTATCATTTATAACCAATGCTATTTCTTGTTGTTTTTCAACAATTGCAATGTCATCTTGTGTTAAATTTTTAATAGCTTCGGATATTATTTTCATGTCTTTTCCAAATCTTGGCCCCAACACCTTAAAATTGGGTTTTATTGTTTTTACAACAATTCCGGAAGCATCATCAATCAATTCAATTTCTTTAACATTAACTTCCGATTTTATCAAATCTGCAACCGCCAAAATTTCTTCCTTTTCTTCTTCTTTTAATACCGGAATCATAATTCTTTGCAAAGGCTGACGCACTTTTATCATTTCCTTTTTACGCAATGATAAAACCATAGAAGATATTTTTTGAGCCCGCTGCATTTTTCGCTCTAACTTATTGTCAACTACTCTTTTATCATAGGTTGGGAAAGTGGCCAAATGTACCGATTCAAATTTTTCTTTTTCTGAAACATTTGTTAAATCTTTATAAAGATTGTCCATAAAAAATGGAGCTATCGGAGCGCCCAATTTTGCCACTGTCAGCAGGCAGGTGTATAACGTTTGATATCCCGAAACTTTATCTTTTTCGTAATCGCCTTTCCAAAAACGTCTTCTGCTTAAGCGCACAAACCAGTTGCTTAAATTTTCTGAAACGAAATCCTGAATGGCACGAGCCACTTTCGTAGGCTCATAATCTTCATAAAAACTTTCAACATTTTTTATTAAGGTATTTAGTTCAGATAAAATCCAACGATCAATTTCTGGCCTTTCATCTAAAACAATTTCTTCTTCTGAATAGGAAAAATTATCTAAATTGGCATATAATGAAAAGAAGGAATACGTGTTATATAAGGTACCAAAGAATTTTCTTCGAACCTCATCAATGCCTTCAATGTCAAATTTTAAATTGTCCCACGGATTTGCATTTGAAATCATATACCAACGTGTAGCATCCGCGCCATATTTGTCCATGGTTTCAAAAGGGTCAACTGCATTCCCCAATCGCTTAGACATTTTTTTGCCTACCTTATCCAAAACCAATCCGTTTGATACCACATTTTTATATGCAACGGAATCAAAAACCATGGTTGAGATGGCATGAAGCGTATAAAACCACCCTCTGGTTTGGTCAACGCCTTCAGCAATAAAATCGGCTGGGAAAAATTTATTTTCGTCTATCAACTCTTTATTCTCAAACGGATAATGCCATTGCGCATAAGGCATGGAACCTGAATCGAACCAAACATCTATAAGATCAGCTTCTCGTTTCATTGGTTTTCCTGAGGCAGAAACTAATACAATCTCATCAACCACATTTTTATGCAAGTCGATTTTATCATAGTTTTCTTCACTCATATTTCCCACTTCAAAATCGGAAAAAATAGCAGCTTTCATATGTCCGGCGGCAACAGATTTTTTCATTTCTGTCGTTAATTCTCCCACTGAGCCGATAAATATTTCTTCTGTTCCGTCTTCTGTTCTCCAAATTGGCAAAGGAACTCCCCAATATCGCGATCGGGATAAGTTCCAGTCATTGGCATTTTTTAACCAGTTTCCAAATCGGCCTTCACCGGTAGATTTTGGTTTCCAATTAATGGTATTATTAAGATCAAACATGCGATCACGTTTGTCAGTCACTTTAATAAACCAAGAATCTAACGGATAGTATAAAACTGGTTTGTCTGTTCTCCAGCAATGCGGATAACTATGACGGTATTTTTCAACGTTGAACGCTTTATTTTCTTCTTTTAATTTTATGGAAATTTCAACATCAAGTGATCGCTCAGGAGCTTCACCATCCTCATAATATTCATTTTTCACATATTTTCCGGCATATTCCCCCATATGTTTGGTGAACTTTCCCTGCAAATTTACCAATGGAACCGGATTCCCATAATCGTCTAAAACCAACATTGGCGGAACTTCAGGATTTACCTGTTTTGCAACCATAGCATCGTCTGCTCCAAACGTTGGGGCCGTGTGTACTATTCCTGTACCGTCTTCAGTAGTCACAAAATCTCCGGCAATAATCCTAAATGCATTCTCAGGATTTTTATAAGGAAGTGCGTAAGGCATTAATTGTTCATATCTAGCCTCTAATATATCGGTGCCTTTAAATTCTTTTAAAACCAAAAACGGTATTTTCTCTGGCTTTCCGCTTGGCGTGTTTTCATTTTGATGGTATTCGGCAAGCTGAGATTCATCTTCAACAGCAAAGAATTTGTCCGAAAACTGTTTGCTTATCAATGCTTTTGCCAAAATAACGTTGATTGGTTCAAACGTATATTGGTTAAAAGATTTCACTAAAACATAATCAATCTTTTTTCCAACCGTAAGTGCTGTGTTAGAAGGAAGCGTCCAAGGTGTTGTTGTCCAGGCTAAAAAGTAAATTTCCCCTTCAACTTCTTGCAATAATTTGGGCAATGTGTTTTTTATCGCCTTAAACTGAGCAACGGCCGTAGTATCAGTAACGTCTTGGTATGTTCCTGGCTGGTTTAATTCATGCGAACTTAAACCTGTTCCTGCTTTTGGTGAATAAGGCTGAATAGTATATCCTTTATAAATCAATCCTTTTTTATACAATTGTGCAAGCAACCACCAAACCGTTTCCATGTATTTTGGTTTGTAGGTAACATAAGGGTCATCCATATCCACCCAATGTCCCATTCGTCTGGTAAGGTCTTCCCAAACATCCGTATACCGCATAACCGCTTTTTTACAAGCTTCGTTATATTCTTCAACTGTAATTTTTTTACCAATATCTTCTTTGGTAATTCCCAATTCTTTTTCAACGCCCAGCTCAATTGGCAATCCGTGCGTATCCCATCCTGCTTTACGTTTTACCTGAAATCCCTGAAGGGTTTTATAACGGCAAAAAATATCTTTAATGGCACGGGCCATTACATGGTGAATTCCCGGCAATCCATTTGCGGAAGGTGGTCCTTCATAAAATACAAAGGGTTTATTTTCATCTCTTGTGGTAATGCTTTTCTCGAAAACATGTTCAGTTTCCCAAAATGCCAAAGTCTCTTCTGCTACTTTAGTGAGGTCCAATCCTTTATATTCTCTAAATTTTTTGCTCATTTTATGCCCTTAAATCAATTAGTGTGCGAAATTACGGATTTTATTGAAAATATCATTTTATAAATTGTAAAAAAAATACCGGCTTATTTTAGGCTTAAATTGTGCTGATTTTGATTCAAATTTAAAGGAAAATATTACAAACCTCTTTCTTTTTGAATTTCTTCGTAGGCTTTGCTCACTTGCTTGAACTTTTCTTCGGCGCCTTTTATATGTTCGTCGCCAAGATGTTGCAGTTTATCGGGATGGTATTTTTTTGCCATTTTCCGGTACGCCAATTTTATTTCATCATTAGCCGCAGTCTTCTCAATTTCCAAAATTCGATAAGCACTGTCTGAACTTTGATAAAACATGGCTTTTATGGATTCAAAATCGTAAGGATTAACATACAAATAACCCGCAATGGTTTTTATGGCATTTACCTCAGATTCATGAACATTGCCATCTGCATTTGCAATGCCAAACAAAAAATGAACCAACTGCAAACGCGTAGCATGAGTTAAATTCTGACGTATTTGCGTGCAAATTTGAGGCGTTGAAATTTGGTTGTTTTTAATAAATATATTGAATAATTTATATGCGTTTTTAGATCGTTCCTCCCCATACATTCTCTTAAAATGATCTCTGACATAAGACAATTCACGTTCATCTATTTTCCCATCCGCTTTAATGACAATGGATGACAATAATAATAAACTTACTTCAAAATCTCCAGATTGCACATTTGCACTTGATTTCCCATATGTTTTTGCCAGTTCAATATCTTCCTTTGAAAATCCATCAATAAAACTGCCAACAGCAAAACCTAAAATACTTCCCATAGGACCTCCAAGTGTAAAACCCAATCCTGCACCCAACCATTTAATAAAATTCGCCATAATTTTTATTTAGTGTGCAAAGATACATTGATTTGTCAGTATCCTAAAAGTTACCCACAATACAATTGTTAAATAGTTGTAAACTTTTTTTATCCAAAAGACAATTAAAAATTGTGTTTAGTCATTTCATATTTAAACTCTTATATTTGCACCTAAATTACTAATAACTAAAAAAATAAAATATGTATCCACCAGAATTGGTAAAACCCATGCAAGCAGAGCTTGAAAATGCAGGTTTTACGTCATTACATACCGCTCAAGAAGTTGAAGCGGCATTAAAAAAAGAAGGCACAACTTTAGTTGTTGTCAATTCAGTATGTGGTTGTGCTGCCGGCACAGCACGTCCTGGAGCTGTTGTTTCTATAAAACACGACAAAATACCAACAAATTTAGTGACTGTTTTTGCAGGAGTTGACAGTGAAGCCACCGCAAAAGCACGTGAAAATATGATTCCATTTCCTCCATCGTCACCGGCAATTGCCTTGTTTAAAGATGGTGTATTGGTTCATATGTTAGAGCGTCATCACATTGAAGGAAGACCTGCCGAAGTTATTGCTTCAAATTTAGCAGGAGCTTACGACGAGTTTTGTTAAAAATAATTTCCTTTAAATGAAACTAGTTAAAAACATCTCGAAAACGATTGCCCTATTGGCAATCGTTTTTGGTTGTGCAAACAATACTGAATTCACCAAAGAAGAGGATTTGTCAGAGCTAAATGATTTGCAAGAAGAAATTGAATTGTTAATCGATTCAGGAACTTGTTCCGAAAATTCGGATTGCGATTATATTGCTTTCGGAAGCAAGGCTTGCGGCGGACCAAAAGCATATCTTGTGTTCAGCACTTCAATTGATGTTACATTACTTCAACAAAAAGTAGCAACTTACAACGCCCTTGAAAATGCCTACAACCAAAAATGGGGCATTATTTCAGATTGTATGTATCTTTTACCTCCAACAAGTGTTGCGTGCGTAAGCGGAAAGTGTGTTGGAATTTATAAATAGTGTGTTATAAATCCTTCCCGTCAAACAATTGAATCCAATTTTCTCCTGAATTTATTTGTTCCTTTTTCATCAGTTGGATTAATAAAAACACCTTGAAGCAATAACCTAAACAATAAATAAGGTATAATCTTTAAGCTCATCATTTTAAATTTTAAATAGGCATTTTTAATAAATAATGCTCAAGTATTAGTTGAACAAAATTTTCACAAAGTGAAAATAATTAAAAATAATTTATTACTGAAATACAAATTATGTATTTTGCAATTTATTAATGTTCAATTTTTTTCAGTGAAAAAAAATATACAAGAAATTCTAACTTATGAAGCTGATGGAATAATGTATCATGCGGATACATGCTTGCCTTTAGTTGACGCCGTTAAAAGAAAAAAATTAAAATTTAAGGCGCTTGCCAGATACACCTATCCAGGTGATCGATTAACGGAAGATACGCTTGGTATTAATAGTATTGGCTATTGGGATTCGAATGAAAAACAAGATTGGGGATTGGACTGGCACAGGAATGAAGGTGTTGAAATTCATTTCCTGGAATCGGGAACCATGCCTTATTCCCAAGGAAATAATGAGCTGGAACTATCACCCAACTGCCTCACAATCACACGCCCGTGGGAAGCCCATAAAGTTGGCGGTCCAAATATAGGAATGGGGAAATTTTATTGGGTCATTATTGATTTAGATGTAAGAAGACCTCACCAAAACTGGGATTGGCCTGATTGGATAGTGCTGGCTCAGAATGATCTTTTAAGGTTGACCACTATTTTAAGGCAAAACGAAAAATGGTTATGGAAAGCAGACAGAAAAATTAGGGATTGTTTCCAACGCATTGGAGAAGCGGTAGATACAGATATTGAAGGCAGCAACTCATCAAGAATCAGATTGTTGGTAAACCACCTTCTCATTTTATTGCTAGACCTACTTAATACAGATGAAGTTGTTTTAAATGAAGCACTTACTGATAGTTCCAGAAGCGTAAAACTGTTTTTAAAAGAATTGGAAAATAACCTGCCCGAAGCCTGGACCATAGAGCAAATGGCACAATCGGCCGGAGTGGGATTGACTAGATTTACTTACCACTGTAAACAACTAACAAACTTAACACCTATGCGTTATCTCACCATGAGACGCGTTGAAATGTCAAAAAATATCTTGATTGAAAACGTAAATTTCAACATTTCAGAAGTGGCATACAGTTGCGGATTCGCAACAAGCCAATACTTTTCAACAGTGTTTAAACGACTGGAAAAATGTACGCCAGTTGAATATCGACGGAGAAATAGGTTACCTAAAAATGAAGTTTAAACAAATGAATTTATCAAATCAAAGAAGCAGACTTTGTATAAATTTTTTCACTGAATAAAAACAAACATATAATCATTTTTGATTTTTTACTTTCACTTTGCTTATCAAATAATTTTTAAGTCCAAACTTCAACCAAATAACAATGAAAATTAAACAATTTACCGTCAAATTTGCCATCATTATTATAGCTATTTCATTCAACGGCTTTAATTCTTGCGCCCAATCCAAAAAAGAAAATAAAGAAGGATTCACGTCTTCAGTACAAGAAAAACCCTTCTTTAAACTTTCCCTGGGAGAATGGTCTTTACACAAACAAATTTTAGACGGTGAAATGAGCCCGCTTGATTTTGCACAAAAAGCCAGCGAACTTGGTTTTCAAGGCATCGAATATGTAAGCCAGATTTACACCAATGAATTGAAAAAAAATCCAGATTCAAAAGTGGCAATGGAAACGCTTTTAACGACCTTAAAAGAAAAAAGCGAAACTTATGGCGTTAAGAACGTGTTAATTATGGTTGATAACGAAGGAGATTTGGCATCAACTGTTGAAGCCGAAAGAAATGAAGCTGTTGAGAATCATAAGAAATGGGTAGATGCCGCGAAATTTTTAGGTTGCCATTCTATTCGCGTAAATGTCTTTGGCACAAATGATCCTGAAGTTTGGAAAAAAACTGCTGCTGACGGACTTTCGAAATTAGCGGCTTATGCAAAAGAGAAAAATATAAATGTAATTGTGGAAAATCACGGTTATTTATCTTCCAACGCACCATTGCTTGTAGAGGTTATCCATAATGTGAATGCTTCAAATTGCGGTGTTTTACCCGATTTTGGGAATTTTTGCCTAAACAGAGAAGGCGGAGAACGTTGGGGAACAAAATGTATTGAAGAATATGACAGATATAAAGGTGTTGCCGAAATGATGCCTGTTGCAAAAGCCGTAAGCGCAAAATCGTTTGATTTTGACGAAAGCGGAAACGAAACAACCATAGATTATGTTAGAATGCTGCAAATAGTAAAAGATGCAGGATACACTGGTTTTATTGGCGTTGAATATGAAGGTTCCAGATTGAGCGAAATAGAGGGGCTCAAAGCGACCAAAAATTTATTGCTGAACGCAGCCAAACAATTGAACTAAAATATTTTTAAAACATGAATAAATCAACGCAAATTAAACTATCCATTATGATGTTTCTGGAGTTTTTTATCTGGGGAGGCTGGTTTGTGACACTCGGCACTTTTTTGGGTAACAACTTAAATGCCACCGGCGCCGAAACTGGAATGGCGTATTCCACCCAATCCTGGGGAGCCATAATTGCGCCATTTATTATCGGTTTAATCGCCGATCGTTTTTTTAATGCCGAAAAAATATTGGGGGTTTTACATTTAATTGGCGCTGTTTTGATGTTTCAAATGTCGAAAACAACTGATTTTAATGTGTTTTACCCTTATGTATTGGGCTATATGATTGCGTATATGCCTACACTTGCCTTGGTAAATTCTGTTTCATTTAACCAAATGAAAGATCCTGCAAAAGAGTTTTCATACATCCGTGTTTGGGGAACTATTGGGTGGATTTTTGCCGGATTGGGTATCAGCTATTTATTTCATTGGGATGCTGCCGAAGGCATTAAAAACGGGTTACTTCAAAATACTTTTTTAATGACGGCCATTGCTTCTGCTGTACTTGGCGTATTTAGTTTTGCTTTGCCAAAAACACCGCCCAAAGCCAATAAAGACGAAAAAATTACCATTTCCGATATTTTAGGATTGGATGCCATAAAGTTGCTGAACAACAGAAACTTTATGGTGTTTTTCATTTCCTCTATTTTAATTTGCATTCCGTTGGCATTTTATTACCAAAATGCGAATCCGTTTTTGACTGAAATTGGCATGGACAATCCTACGGGGAAAATGACTATCGGGCAAATTTCTGAAGTGCTCTTTATGCTCTTATTGCCCTTCTTTTTTAAAAAATATGGATTTAAAAAAACACTGCTGTTTGGCATGTTGGCCTGGACGTTAAGATACTTGCTGTTTGCCTACGGAAATTCAGGCGAATTGTCATTTATGCTGATATTGGGTATTGCTTTACACGGAATTTGTTACGATTTCTTTTTTGTTTCCGGCCAAATTTATACCGATTCAAAAGCCGGCGAAAAGTTTAAAAGTGCTGCACAGGGATTGATTACATTGGCCACTTATGGCGTTGGAATGTTAATCGGTTTTTGGGTGGCAGGAAAAATTTCAGACACATATTTAATTTCGGAAAACATGCACAGCTGGCAAGATATTTGGGTATTCCCTGCCGTTTTTGCTTTTGCGGTGATGATTTTATTTGCAATATTTTTCAAAAATGAAGAAGTAACTTATAAAAAATAAATTAGAGGAATGAGTTCAAAAATAAAATTAGGCATTATAGGCGGCGGCGGCGATTCACTCATAGGCGTTTTGCATAGAATCGCTTCTTTTATAAATGATAATTACGAAATTGTTAGCGCTGTTTTTAATCCAGTTTGGAAAAAAAATATTGGTTTTGCCGAAAGAATTGGCATAAATACGGACAGAATTTATCTGGATTTCGACACTTTCATAGCCAAAGAAATGGCATTGCCAACAACGGAAAGAATTGAAGTGGTCTCCGTATTAACGCCTAACTTTCTGCATTTCCCCATGGCAAAAAAACTGATAGAAAACGGTTTTCATGTCATTTGCGAAAAACCTTTGACCACCACTTATCAAGAAGCTGAAATTCTTCAAAAAGCACTGGAAAAAGCAAAAACAATTTTCGCCGTTACTTACACTTATACCGGTTACCCAATGGTGCGCCAAATGCGCGAAATGATTAAAAATGGCGAAATTGGTGAAATTCAAAAAGTAGATATTCAATATTACCAAGGCTGGATAAATCCAATTATCCATAAAAAAGAACTTCGGAATGCCATTTGGCGACTAGATCCAAAAAAAGCGGGAATCAGCTGTTGCATTGGAGATATTGGAACGCATGCTTTTAATATGGCAGAATACCTTACCGGACTTGAAATTAAATCGGTTTTGGCAGATTTGAATTATTTGTATGAAGACAATACGTTGGATATTGACGGAACAGTTTTGATTCGTTATTCGGAAAATGTTAAAGGGGTTATCAGAACAAGCCAAATTGCAACGGGAGAAGAAAACGGATTGCAGGTTAAAATATACGGCACCAAAGGCGGATTGAAATGGGAACAGGAAAATCCAAATTTTTTACAGGTGCTTTCAGAAGACAAACCGCTTCAAATTTTCAAACCTGGCAATGCCTACAATAGCGAATTGTCTTTAAACGGCACCAAATTGCCTCCTGGACATCCTGAAGGAATTTTTGACGCCATGGCAAATATTTACCTCGGCGTTTCAAAAGCAATAAGAAAACAGCCTTATAATTCGGGAGAATTTCCTTTAATGAATGATGGCGTTCGTGGCATGAAGTTTATTGAACAATGTGTGAAATCACACAAAAATGGAAATAGCTGGATTGAATTATAAATAAAAAGCAAATGAAAACGATAAAAGGACCAGGAATATTTTTAGCCCAATTTATGGGGGAAAAAGCTCCATTTAACAGCTTGGAAGGTTTGTGCAAATGGTCGGCTGATTTAGGCTATAAAGGAATTCAAATTCCAACTTGGGAAACAAGTTTAATAAATTTGGATTTGGCTTCCGAAAGCAAAACTTATTGCGATGAATTAAAAGGAACTGTTGCCTCTTACGGGCTCGAAATTACGGAATTGTCCACGCATTTACAGGGACAATTGGTGGCGGTTCACCCTGCCTATGATTTGATGTTCGATAATTTTGCGCCGGATGCTTACAAAAACAATCCAAAAAAAAGAACAGACTGGGCTGTTTCGCAGGTTAAAAATGCCGCAAAAGCCAGTAAAAACTTAGGCTTAAATGTTCACGGAACTTTTTCGGGAGCCTTACTTTGGCATACGGCGCATCCTTGGCCGCAACGCCCGGAAGGTTTGGTTGAAATGGGATTTAAAGAATTGGCAAAAAGATGGTTGCCCATATTGAATGTTTTTGACGAGAATGGCGTAGATGTTTGCTATGAAATTCATCCTGGGGAAGATTTGCACGACGGTGTCTCCTTTGAACGATTTCTGGAAGCCACCGGAAATCACAAAAGAGTCAATATTTTGTACGATCCCAGCCACTTTATTCTGCAGCAGCTCAATTATGTTCAATACATAAATTACTACCACGAATTTATTAAAATGTTTCACGTAAAAGATGCTGAATTTAATCCAACAGGAAAAAGCGGCACTTTTGGCGGTTACCAAAATTGGAAAGACCGTGCGGGAAGATATCGCTCCCTGGGTGACGGACAAATAGATTTTAAAACAATTTTCTCTAAATTAACCCAATACAGTTGCGATGTTTGGGCGGTTATGGAATGGGAATGCTGCATTAAAAGTCCGGAACAGGGCGCTTTAGAAGGCGCGCCTTTTATACAAGGCCATATTATTGAAGCAACAGAAAAAGCTTTTGACGACTTTGCCGGCGCAGAAATTGATCAGGAAAAACTTAAAAAGATACTAGGAATTTAAATCTACTCAATCATAAAAAAAATCACTACTTTATTCATTGTTTACCTTTTTATTTTCTCTTGTGAAAAGAGCGAAAAAAAAGAAGTTACAGAAACACTGCGAATTACATAAACTATTGAACAATAACCAACAAAACGAAATAAACAAAGGTTTTGGAACCAAAATTGGCAACAATTTCGGTGCTGCATAAAGGAATTTTGGTGTAGGACCATTTTGCAATAAAAAGAATCAAAGAAGACATTGGCTGACCAAAAAATATTGCCCTCAGCAATGGCCCAATTGTATTGCAGTGTCACGGCAGCGATGTAAGTTAACGGAATATTTTGTTGAGAGAACTGTAATGAATTTTTTGATTTAATCTAAAATCCGCTTTTAATTGAAGTGGATTTTTTATTTTTAACGAATGAATAAACAACAAATAATTTCCAACACTGAAGAGTTTGTAAAAGCAACTTTAAAAAATGCGGAAGGCGGCCACGACTGGTTTCATATTTTACGTGTTTGGAACAATGCGAAGTTAATTTCAAAAAATGAAAATGTTGATGGATTTGTGGTAGAATTAGGTGCATTATTGCACGACATTGCCGATTCTAAATTTCATAACGGTGACGAAACGGTGGGTCCAAAAATTGCCCGTGAGTTTTTGGAAGATCAGCAAGTTGATGATTTAATTATCATCCATATTGAAAATATTATCAGCAATATTTCATTTAAAGGAGGCAATTTTGAACAGAAATTTAACTCGCCAGAGTTGGAAGTTGTCCAAGATGCTGACAGATTGGATGCGATAGGCGCTGTTGGAATTGCACGAACATTTAACTATGGCGGATTTAAAAATCGACCGCTTTACAATCCGGGAATTCCTCCCAATCTCAACCAAACAAAAGAAGCCTATAAAAATTCAGAAGCACCAACAATCAATCATTTTTATGAAAAATTATTGTTGTTAAAAGACAGAATGAATACAGAAACCGGGAAACAAATCGCTGTTGACAGGCATCTTTTTATGGAGCGTTTTTTAAGTCAGTTTTATGATGAATGGGAAGGGATTAAGTAAACAGTTTTAATGGTGGCTGGCCATTTTTTATTCATTATAATTGTTAAAATCAGTTTTAAAAGCAATAAAAGAATTAGATTAAAGTTTTGTTAAAATCATATAGTAATTAACAGTTTGTATATCTTTACTCACTATATTATTTGTGTCGGCTATAAAAAAAACCAAGATTAAATGACTGATTACAAGATTTTTACATTTTTACTTTTGCTAACTACTTCGCTTGTTTTTTCTCAAACCAGCATTAAGCATAAAGTCACTAAAGGTGAAAGTATTTATGCAATAGCCAGAAAATATGATGTAAAACAAGCTGCCATTTATGAATTAAACCCTAAGGTTAAGGGAAAATTATTACAATTAAATACTATTTTACTAATTCCTAACAAACAGGTTAATGCTGAAGAAAATGAGATAACCACTTCAAACCAAGACTTGTCTCAAGAACAAAATCATATTGTTATTTCTGGTGAGACTTTATCTAAAATTTCAAAAAAATACGGAACTTCAATTAAAGAACTGGAACGTTTAAATCCTGAAGTTAAACATAAACTTCCAATTGGCTATTCATTAATTCTCAGAGAAGAACCACCTACCCTTGAAGCTATCACAAAAGAATTCGGAGCAAACGCAATTGTTGAAAATACTGAAGAAGTTGCTGCAGAACCTTCCAAAATTGAATTATTAATAGAAACTGCCTCAAAAAATTTAGGCACCAGATACAGAAGAGGCGGCACAAGCCTTAGTGGTTTTGATTGTTCGGGACTAATGCTCACCACCTTTAAAGAAATAGACTTGACATTGCCAAGATCGTCCAATCAACAAGCTGAAATAGGTGCTAAAATAGAAAAATCCCAGGCGCAAAAAGGCGATTTAATATTTTTTACCACCAATGGTAGAGGTTCCGTCAATCACGTTGGGATGATTACAGAAATTATTGGAGACGAAATAAAATTTATCCACGCATCCGTTCATTTGGGTGTTATTATTTCATCTATTAAGGAAGCGTATTATTCCAAAAGATTTAAGCAAATAAACAGGGTTTTAGGGATGATGGACAGGGATTAGTTTTCTGTTTTGACTTTTAACTTTACTCAAAATCAGGTTTGCGTTTTTCCAAAAATGCGGTTGTGCCTTCCTTAAAATCTGATGTGTCAAAACTAATTCCGAATTGTTCAATTTCAACGGCAAATCCGTTCACACAATTGGTATAATTTGCATTTATGGACCTGATTGCCGCAGCAATGGCGATTGATGAATTTCGAGAAATTTTACCGGCCAATTTTTCACAAAACGGCAATAATTCTTCTTGTTCCATCACATAATTTACCAAGCCCCATTCTTTGGCTTCTTCCGCAGAAATCATTCCTGCAGTCATAATCATTTCCATAGCTTTTCCTTTCCCCACCAATTGTGGCAATCTTTGTGTGCCTCCGTAACCGGGAATCACACCTAAAGAAACTTCTGGCAATCCCATTTTTGCGTTTGTACTTGCAACCCTAAAATGTGACGCCATCGCCAATTCCAATCCACCTCCTAACGCAAATCCGTTAACGGCAGCAATAACTGGAGTACTTAAATTTTGAACAAAATCGAATAATATTTTTTGGCCTTGTCGTGCCAATTCTGTTCCTTCTTCCATATTAAAATTTGCAAACTCAGAAATATCAGCGCCGGCAACAAAAGCCTTTTCACCGCTACCCGTTATAATAATTGCTTTTACATGAGCATCGGATTCCAAAGCGCTAAAAGCTGTATGCAATTCTTCAATGGTTTTTATGTTTAAAGCATTTAATTTTGTTGGCCTATTAATAGTAACTAACGCAATGCTTTCCTTCTGTGTTACAATGATATTTTCGAAATTCATAATATTTAATTTTTAGGTAATTTAACTTTAAAAACGGTTCCTTTATTTATTTGGGATGTAAATGAAATACTGCCATTATATGCGTCAACAATATTTTTCACCATGGCCAATCCCAAGCCCATTCCGCTTGTTTTTGTTGTAAATTTAGGCTCAAAAACTTGCTCTCCGTCTTCTTCTGAAATTCCTTTGCCGTTATCTGCAATTGTTATACAAATATTTTCATTGTCTTCCGCAACGGTAACTTCCAGTTCCTTATTTTCGACTTCCTCTAAAGACTGTGTGGCATTTTTAACCAAGTTTGTTACAATTCTTATGACTTGTGTTTTGTCTAATTTAGCAATTATAGACTTCTCTTTTGGGAAAAAAGAAATATAATCTTCCATAAAAATATCTAAAGCTTGCTTAACAACTTCCACAACATCAATTTCTTCCCGATTTTGGACAGGCATGTTTGCGAAATTCGAAAATGCTGATGCAATGGTGCTCAAAGTGTCAATTTGCTGAATTAACATATTGCTGAACTCATTTATTTTATACTGAATATTTGGATCTTTGGGATCGAATTTCCTCTGAAAACTTTGCACGGTAAGACGCATTGGCGTAAGCGGATTTTTAATTTCATGCGCAACCTGTTTTGCCATTTCCCTCCAAGCTTGTTCACGCTCCCCTTTTACCAATTTTAAGGCACTTTCTTCCAATTCGTCAATCATTTCGTTATAGGCGTTTACCAAGGTGCCTATTTCCGTGCTTGGGTCCTTTAAAATAATTTTTTCGTTTCGTTTGCTTAAATGCGTTTGGCTAATTTTTTCTGTAATGGCTTTTAATGATCTTGTAATATAGCTCGATAAAAAATACGCCAGTAAAATAGCAAAAACAAACATTAAACTATATACCATCCCCAATCTGTATAAAAACTCTTTCAAATCTTTATCCTGCTCAGTATTATCTTGGATATATCGAATATTTAAAATTCCGAAGGGTTTAAATTTATTGTCGGTTATATAAGAAAATGATGATTGAAAGCTATTGTCATTTATTGTTTTTATGTTTACATGAATATGCTCAACATTATTTGAAATTGCATTTAAAATGGTATCTGATATCTTAACGGGAGCGTCGCTTTTGACAAAACCAGAATGGGAACTTTTAATCAAATTTCCTTCTAAATCGTAAATATTGATTTCTGATTTTTCAATATTGGAAATTTCATAGATTTTATCTTTAAAAATATAAGGCAAGTTTTTTGCTTCTAAAGGAAATGTATTGCCACTGTTAAGCCAGTAATTGATTGCTGCATTAACAGATTCTTCTTTACGCTCTAACCTTCCTCTGTTGTATTCGTCGGTTTGTTCTTTATATTGATATATAGTAATGGACCCAATTAAAATTGTTGAAAATAATATTAACAATATCATTGCTAAAAATATTCTGATCCGTAACGAAAGCCGTTTAATTTTCATGCCAAAATTTGAAGTAAATATAATGATAAATGTACTGTCAACTTCACAATAAACATACCAAGACCATTATTTATATCGGAGTTTAAAGAAAATAAGCAACAAGGCCAAAAAACCGGTAACCGCATTTGCTAAAATTATGGCTAAACTATTAATACGAATACCATAAAATACCCACAACATAACTCCAATAAAAAACACAATATACATGGTTAATGACAAGCTTTCAGCGGATTTCGTTTTCCAAGTTTTGAATACCTGAGGTACAAAAGCCGCTGTTGTTAAAACACCGGCAATCAATCCCACAATTTCAATATTGTCTATCACTTATATAGATTTTTGTATTTAGAAAACAACAATTTCAGGGTGACTTTATTGGTTTTACCCAACAATATTTATAATTTTACCCGGAACAATAATTACTTTTTTAGGAATACGCCCCTGCAAATGTTCTTGCGTTTTTTCGTGAGCCATCACAGCGTCCTCAATTTCTTTTACCGTTAAGTCTAGTGGCAAATCTATTTTGAAACGCATTTTACCATTGAATGAAACAGGGTATTCTTTGCTGCTTTCAACCAAATGTTTGGCTTCAAATACCGGAAAATCAACTGTTGAAATAGATTCTGTGTGTCCTAAATTTTTCCATAATTCTTCGGAAATATGTGGTGCATATGGTTCTAAAATGATTGCCATTGGCTCTAAAATTGCGCGTTTGTTGCATTTTAAAACAGTTAATTCGTTCACGGCAATCATAAATGTGGAAACCGAAGTGTTGAAAGAGAAATTCTCTATATCTTCCTCCACTTTTTTAATGGTTTTATGCAAAATTTTAAATTCTTCTTTTGTTGGTTCCGCTTCTGAAACCGAAAATTTATTATCGACTATATACAGTTTCCATAATTTCTTCAAAAAACTTAGAACTCCTGAAATACCTGAAGTTTTCCAAGGTTTTGACTGCTCCAGCGGACCTAAAAACATTTCGAACATCCTTAAACTGTCGGCACCGTATTCCTCACAAATTTGATCTGGATTTACCACATTGTATTTGGATTTCGACATTTTTTCAACCTCGCGTCCAACGATGTATTTTCCATCTTCTAAAATGAATTCAGCATCCATATATTCTGGTCGCCAGTTTTTAAAAGCTTCTACATCCAATTCGTCAGAAGCATTTACAAATGAAACATCAGCATGAATTTTAGAACATATGTGAGTCATTGCATATTTATCAGCATCCAATAGATCTAAATCTGATTGTGAAGCTGCATTCAATAAATTTCGCATTAAAATTCTATTATATTCATCCTGTGAATTAAAATCAAATGATTCTCTTGGATTAAGTCCTATGGATTCAATATGTTTTTTAAAATCCAATAATGATAATGAAATAAATACTGGTTTTGTCAATTTTATTTTCCTTATAAAATCGCCATGTATTACCTCATATTTATTTCCATTATATTCTTCTAATGATTTTTTTTTATGAATAAAAACCTCTTCAACCCGATACACAAAAGCGCTAGTTCCCATAATCATTCCCTGGTTAATCAGTTTTTTCGCATATTCATCAACAGGAACAATTCCTTTGTCGAACAAAAACTTTTGCCAAAAACGAGAATACAATAAATGTCCGGTTGCGTGTTCACTTCCTCCAATGTATAAATCAACATCTTGCCAATATTCAACCGCTTCTTTGCTTACGAATTCGTTTGGATTGTGAACATCCATATATCGGTTAAAATAAGAAGAACTTCCCGCCCAACCCGGCATGGTGTTTAATTCTAACGGAAAAACAGTTTCATTGTCCATTAAATCATTGTTTACAATCTTATTGGTTTTCGTGTCCCAAGACCAAACAATTGCATTTCCCAAAGGTGGTTTTCCGTCTTCCGTTGGCAAATATTTTTCCACTTCCGGCAACAAAATTGGCAAATATTTCGCATCAATCATTTGCGGCAAACCGTTTTTGTAATAAACAGGAAATGGTTCTCCCCAATAACGCTGACGGCTAAAAACAGCATCACGCATGCGATAATTTACTTTTCCGTAACCAAAACCAAGTTTCTCAGTTTCCTCAATAATGCGTTTCATTGCTTTTTTGTAGGGCAATCCGTTCAAGAAATCAGAATTTGAGATCACCGAGTTCTCTTTATCGGCATAAGCGCCTTCAGAAATATCAACCCCTTCAAAAATATTAGGAATTTCAAGATTGAAATGTTTCGCAAAATCATAATCGCGCTGGTCACCGCAAGGAACTGCCATTACAGCGCCTGTTCCATAGCCCGCCAACACATAATCGCCAATCCAAATCGGCACTTTTTTTCCCGAAAACGGATGCAGGGCATACGCACCGGTAAATACACCAGAAATGGTTTTTACATCGGCCATACGTTCCAATTCACTGCGTTTTGCAGTTGCTTTTACATAAGCTTCCACAGCTTCTTTTTGTTCAGGCGTTGTGATGATCGGCACCAATTCGTGCTCAGGAGCCAAAGTCATAAAACTTACCCCGAAAATAGTATCGGGACGCGTGGTGAATACAGGAATTTTATGAGATTGCTTCGTTTCATTTGCAATGACGTCAAATGAAACCATCGCGCCTTCAGAACGTCCAATCCAATAAGTTTGTGAATCTTTTAAGGGCTGAGGCCAGTCTATTTTAGCCAATCCGTCCAACAATCGTTGTGCATAGGCAGTAATTCGCATACTCCACTGCATCATTTTTTTACGAACAACCTGATGGCCTCCACGTTCGGAAACACCATTTACTATTTCATCATTTGCCAAAACCGTTCCCAATCCCGGACACCAGTTTACTTCAGTTTCCGATAAAAATGTCAATCGGTATTTCAACAGTATATTTTGTTGTTTTTCTTCGGAAAGATTTTTCCATTCTTCCGCAGAAAATATTTCAATAGCATCATCACAAGCGGCTTTTACGTTGCCGTTTCCTTCAGAAGAAAATATTGAAATTAGCGTTGAAATATCCTCCGCTTTATCTGTTTCTTTATTGTACCACGAGTTGAACAATTGAATGAAAATCCACTGTGTCCATTTATAATAATTTGAATCGGACGTGCGAACTTCACGGGACCAGTCGAATGAAAATCCGATTTGATCCAATTGTTTTCTGTACGTTTTGATATTTTCTTCCGTGGTAATTGCAGGATGTTGTCCTGTTTGAATGGCATATTGCTCAGCTGGCAATCCGAAAGAATCGTAGCCTTGAGGATGCAAAACATTAAAACCTTTGTGGCGTTTGTAACGCGCATAAATATCTGAGGCGATATAACCAAGCGGATGGCCCACATGCAAACCGGCTCCCGACGGATAAGGAAACATATCCAACACGTAATATTTTGGTTTGGCTGAATTGTTTTCGGCTTTAAACGTTTGGTTTTCTGCCCAATATTTTTGCCAGTCGGCTTCTATCTTTCTAAAATTATATTCCATTTTTATATTCCATTTCTAAAAGTGCGAAGTTACGTTTTATATAGAAAACTGTAAAGTGTTTGTTTTGAATAAAACACCTATCTCGTTAAATGGAATTAATTGATTAAATAGTATCAGTTTATTTCTGTGGAATTTGTAATTTTCGCCCTTCAACTAAATAAAAAAATCTTGAACAAATCCAATTACAAAGCACACTTGGCATTGCTTGGCGCCAATGTTATTTATGGGGTAAACCACATTGTTGCCAAAGGGGTTATGCCAAATAAAATTGGTCCTTCAGCATTTGTTTTTTTGAGAATATTTGGTGCCGGATTGTTATTTTGGGTAATCAAATCCTTTATCAAAGAAAAAGTCGCTAAAAAGGATTTCCCTTTGCTAATTCTCTGCGGATTGCTGGGCGTGGCCACCAACCAGATGTTTTTTTTTAACGGATTAAATTTAACCTCTCCCATCGACGCTTCTATTATAATTACAGCCGTTCCCGTAATGGTTTTAATTTTTAGCGCTTTTATTTTGAAAGAAAAAATCACAACAATTAAACTTGTTGGCATTGCCCTTGGCGGTATTGGCGCGGTACTTTTAATCTTATACGGACAAAAGTCCGGAGGCACAAGTTCTGTTTTAGGAAATTTATTTGTTTTGATAAATGCCTGTTCATATGCTTTATATATGGTTTTAGTGAAACCCTTAATGGCAAAATACAACCCAATTACCGTTATTACCTGGTCATTTTTATTCGGATTTATTTTTATGTTCCCATTTGGCATAAACGACATGATAAATACCGATTTTAGCGCATTTACCTTAAACACCTATCTAACCGTTGCTTTTGTAGTGCTTGGAACTACCTTTTTAGCATACTTGTTTAATATTTACGCACTCAGCAAAGTCTCGCCATCCGTGAGCGGGAGCTATATTTATTTACAGCCCGTGGTAAGTTTTATCATGGTCGCTATTTATGCTTTTATCTTAAATCAAGATCAATATGCAGAAGACATCAACTTTATAAAAATATTCAGTTGTTTAATGGTCGTCATAGGCGTTTATTTGATTGGTAAAAAGCCAACTAAATTAAAAAATTTGAAAGTTTAATACCTTTTTTGGGCGTTACCCTTTGGGTCAGGCTTTTCGCTGCAATCTTTTTATCGGCGAAAACCGCTAAAAAGTATTTCCGCTGCAATCCTTAACGCGGGTTCAAATAATACTAAATAATTTATATTTTTTAGTGAATTTTGCGGTTAAAAATCAGTTAAAACTTAAGAGTCAAACTTTCAACTTTATACGGGCTTTATTTTCCTGAGGCAACAAACAATAATAAATAAATGCATTTATGGGAGTGGGAATTCCCAACTCCAAACCCATTTTTACAATGGTGCCGTTTTGAGCTTCCAATTCCGATGGTTTTCCTTCCATCATATCCCGTTGCAAAGAAGAAGTTGTGTTGTACGGTTGAGATTTCATCATCTTAAATTGCTGTTCAACAAGTTCATCCAATAAATAAACACTTTTAGCTTTGGCGACAGCCACAATTTCTTCAGCAGTTTGACGCATCATTTTTTTGAGTTGCGGTGAATCCAACACCTCTCCAATAGTGGCTCTGGTTAAAGCGCCAATAGCGCTAATTGTTGAAATAAATAAAAACTTTGACCATATTTCTAATTGAATATTGTCAGTCAATTTTATGGTGATGTTGGCATTTAAAAATAATTTTTCCAATAAAAGTCCCCTTTCGGTTTTTGTGTTGTCCAGTTCTCCAAACACAATGGTGGGTTCAAAAGAAATATGATTTATGACGCCAAAATCTTCAATTTTACTCACCACTTTGCACAGTCCGCCCAATAGGTGTTTTTTAGCGATAACAGCACTTAAAACCTCTGCGTTATTCACGCCGTTCAGCAATGAAATTACCATCGTTTTTTCGCTTAAAACCTGATTAATTTCTTTGGCCGCAGCTTCCAATTGCCAAGTTTTTACACAAACTAAAATTAAATTAATATCAGTAATTTCAGAAATATTTGACGTTGCGTTTGCGGGGAAAACCAAATAATCTCCTTTGATGCTTTTTAACTGCAACCCATTTTTTTTAATGGCTTCCAAATGTTTTCCGCGGGCAATAAAAGTAACTTTATTTCCTGCTTGCGCCAATCGGGCGCCAAAATAACCGCCAACGCCTCCTGTTCCGTAAATTACTATATTCATAATTCAATATTTTAGACCAAAAATAAAGGTTTAAAATTTATTTAGAAGTGAACTAAGAAATTATATTATTCAAACTAAAAGAAAATATCAGTATGTTTTTTTAACTAAAATACGTAAAGGAATCATTGTGTAAATTATTATAAAACAGAAGTTTAGATAAGTGATTGTGGTCAATAAGCAGAAAATTCAATTGGGAAGAGCTTTAAACCTGATTTCAAAAGAACCATTTAACAATTCAATCTTAATGACAACTGTCGCATCCGGGGTCGCGATTGTTTTTCTTTTTAGTTTTAAAAAAATATTTTTTAACTAAAAATCCTATGGATAATCCCAAAGCAATATAAACTAAAAATTCCTGCATCAACTTAAAATATTATAGGTAATTATGGAAACTACATAAGCCAAAGCTCCCATTCCTGTTAATTGTAAAATAGGCCATTTCCAACTTTTGGTTTCCCGTTTTACAATAGCCAACGTCCCGATGCACTGCATGGCAAAGGCATAAAATAACAATAAGGACATTCCTGTGGCGAAGTCAAATCTTTTTTCGCCGGTTTTAGGATTAACTTCTGCAGCCATCCTTTCCTTTATTGTGCCAACATCCTCTCCTTCACTTTCAACATTATAAATAGTGGCCAAAGCGCCTATAAAAACTTCACGTGCCGCAAAAGAACTTATTAATGCAATTCCTATTTTCCAATCGTAACCCATCGGTTTAATGACAGGCTCAATTATTTTCCCCATATTTCCAATATAGGAATGCTCCAATCTATAAAATGCTATTTTTTTGCTAAGTACCTTTTCGGATAAGTTATTTGTGGATTCTTGTGAGGTTACGAATTCTGTTGCATTTTTGAATTTTGAAGATCCGTTTGAAGCTAAAAACCAGAGTACAATAGACAATGCCAAAATTATTTTACCTGCACCAAATATAAAAGCCTTTGTTTTTTCAACAACTTCATAAAAAATATTTTTAATAGAGGGTAATTTATAGTTTGGCATTTCAATGATAAACAACCCCCTAGTTTTAATTTTTAACACATTATGCAATAAAATTGCAGAGGAAATTGCAGCAGTAAAACCTAAAAGATACAATCCCATTAAGGTTAATCCCTGCAAATTAAAAATACCGAAAACACGCTCATCTGGAATAATTAAAGCAATTAATATAGCATAAACCGGCAAACGCGCAGAACAAGTCGTAAAAGGAATCACCAATATGGTAATTAGCCGTTCTTTCCAATCACTTATGTTTCGTGAAGCCATAATTGCCGGGATAGCACAGGCTGTTCCAGAAATTAATGGAATGATGCTTTTTCCGCTCATCCCAAATTTTCGCATAATTTTATCCATTAAAAACACCACCCTGCTCATATAGCCAGTTTCTTCTAACGTTGCAATAAACATAAATAAAATGGCTATTTGCGGAAGAAAAATAACCACACCACCTACGCCGGGAATTACGCCTTCGGCAATTAAATTAGTGAATGTTCCCTCAGGCAAATTGGTTTTGGCAAGCTCACTTAAATTGGCGAAAAAACCGTCAATTAAATCCATGGGGTAACTAGCCCACGCAAAAATTGATTGAAAAATAAGCAACAAAATGCCAAAAAATATAATATACCCAAATATTCTATGGGTTAAAATTCTATCGAGTTTAGAACGTAAATCAGTCGCTTCATTTTTGTCAACCGAATACGTTTTTTTTAAAATTTCATTGATAATCTGATACCTGTAAACGGTTTCTTTATGCTGATACTTTTTTATTTTCTCATTATCTTTATTAAATTCAGTTATTTTACGATGTAAGTCACTCGATAAAAAATCGCAATTTTTTTGTTGCGTAATCAAGAGCCAAGATTTATATATAGAAAATTCAGGAAATGCAGTTTCTATAGCTTCAAAAAATACGGAATCAATTTTGTCTGATATATTGGCAACTGGTTCGGTGTTCCAGTTTTCATAATTTTCAATTTCTTTTTTTAAGTCGTCAACCCCAATATTTTTTCGGGCGCTGATTAAAACTATTTCAGATTTTAATTCCTTTTTAAGGGTGTCAATATCAATAGAAATTCCCTTTCGAACCATTTGATCTGACATGTTGATCACCAATATGGTAGGAAATTGTAAATCTTTTATCTGAGAAAACAGGAATAAGTTTCGTTTTAAGTTTTCAACTTCAGCAACAACAATTACTAAATCTGGAAATGAATCATTTTTTTCATTAAGTAAAGTTTCAAGAACTATTGTTTCATCTAAAGTGGTCGGATTTATACTGTAAGTCCCCGGTAAATCGGTGATTTCGGCAGTTAAATGTTCAGAAACTTTGCATTTTCCCTGCTTTTTATCGACTGTAATTCCAGGGTAATTTCCAACTTTTTGGTTTAAACCTGTAAGCTGATTAAATAATGAAGTTTTTCCGGTATTGGGGTTTCCAACTAAAGCGATGTTTAAAAGCGATTTGCTTTTCATTAGAGCAACTTGGTGATATTAATTTGTTTTGCCGTTTCTATTCTTATGGCTAAATGGCTTCCGTTTACTTTTATGTATAAAGGATCTTTCAAAGGAGCAATCTGTAACAATCTAACTTCTTTACCAGGCAAACAGCCCATTTCCAATAGATTTAATGGAATGGCATCCAGGCAAAAATCTTGAATAATTCCTATTTCACCAATCAGTAAACTTGCTATAGTATCTCCCATTATTAAGAATAATTATAAATAATAAGCAAATATACTAAATTAGAATGATTCTAAACAATGATAATTGTCACTTATTTAGATTCATTCTGTAATATTCCAATATCAAGAACTAATCGATCAATGTCTTTGCTGTCAGTTCCGTCATAAAACCCTCTTATTTGACGTTTTTTATCAACCAATATAAAATTTTCTGTGTGTATAAAATCTTGATCCCCTCCATCACCTTCATCCAAAACCGCAAAATAGCTTTTTCGTGCCAAATCGTATATGTGTTTTTTGTCGCCTGTTGTAATATTCCATTTGGTATCAATCACACCTTTTCTAATGGCATATTCTTTTAAAACTGGAACGCTGTCCATTTCCGGAGTTACGGAAAGCGACAGAAATTTAATGTCATCATCATTTTTAAAAATTTCCTGCAATTTTCCCATATTATTTGTCATCACCGGGCAAATGGTCATACATCTTGTAAAGAAGAAATCTGTTACATATATTTTGTCTTTATAATCTTCCTGGGTAACGATTTCTCCATTTTGGTTGATTAGTTTAAAATCGGCCACCTTATGATTCCTTCTTATATGGATCATACTCTCATCAACCATTTTTGGGTTTACGTCGGCAGGATTAAAAACAGGCAATTTTTTTTCGGGGGTCAAAAACGTATAAATGGCGAAAATCATCCCTACTGAAAAAACAGCCATGATAATTAAAGTTGGAATAGATTTTTTGAAAAATTTTAGATTCATTTTTTTATAAAATTAAGCAACAAATTTAGTGAATAGATTATTATAGTTGCCAAACTCATTTAAAACTTTGTTAAAACCCGAAATATCCCAATAATTTAGTTTTTACAACGCTGTTTAAAACCGTACATTTGTGCGATTTTATAATTTGAAGAAATATATATGGACATATTGATTAAGGCTTTACAGTTTATTTTAAGTTTATCATTTTTAATTGTATTGCATGAGCTTGGACACTTTATCCCCGCAAAAATATTTAATACCCGTGTTGAAAAATTCTACTTGTTTTTTGATTATAAATTTTCATTGTTTAAAAAGAAAATTGGAGATACGGTTTACGGTATTGGGTGGATTCCTTTGGGCGGTTATGTAAAGATATCCGGTATGATTGACGAGAGCATGGATACCGAACAAATGAATCAACCAGCCCAACCTTGGGAATTTAGATCAAAACCGGCTTGGCAACGCTTAATTATTATGTTGGGTGGAGTAACTGTAAATTTTATTTTAGGTATTCTAATTTACATCATGATTGTTTTTGTCTGGGGCGTTGATTTTATTAAACCAATGGATGTAAAATACGGCTTTGCAGTAAATGAAATGTTAACCGAATATGGCTTTAAAGATGGCGATAAAATCCTGAAATTTAATGGCGAAGAACCCATAGATGTAACAGCCATTAACAAACATTTGTTTTTAAGAGGAATAACTTCACTAGAAGTATTGCATGAAGACGGTGCAGCGGAAACATTAACAATTCCAGAAAATATTGGAAATGAAATGTGGGCAAACGGGGTTATGAATCCTTTTTCCATTAGAACTGAGCCAATCATTGACAGTGTTATTGTGGACTCTCCTGCTGACAAAGCAGGACTATTTAAGAATGACAAAATAACATCAGTTAATGGAACTCCGGTTAACTATTGGCAAGATTTCACTAAATTGATCAAGAATTCCAAAGAAGCGGATCTTGCTATTGGCGTGGATAGAAACGGAACTTTTAATACGATTACTATATCTCCAAGAGAAGATAAAACAATTGGCGTATCTAACTCTCAATTACGAAGCCTTAACATTCAACATAAAGACTATTCGTTCTTGGAAAGTATTCCTAAAGGAAATTCTTTAGCGGTTTGGACACTAAAAGATTACATCTCCCAATTTAAATATGTTTTCACTAAAAAAGGAGCAACTAGCATTGGTGGTTTTATTGCCATAGGCAATATTTTTCCGGCTACTTGGAGCTGGCAGTCGTTCTGGGGAATTACCGCATTCCTTTCAATAATGTTAGGGTTCATGAATTTATTGCCAATCCCGGCATTGGATGGCGGCCATGTGATGTTTACTTTGTATGAAATGATAACCGGAAGAAAGCCAAGTGACAAATTTTTAGAATATGCCCAAATCACAGGATTTCTACTTTTAATCGCGCTGCTTATTCTTGCGAATGGAAATGACATTGTAAAACTGTTCTCATAAAAAATTAAACAGCACATCATAAAACAAAAAAACTCGCTAATAATTTAGCGAGTTTTTTTATTTTGAATAAATTTGTGTTTTAATCTGCAAGCAAAGTAACATAATTTTCTTTCATTTCAATAGTGCCACTTTTAATTTGCAACGAATACTCACCTTTTACATTTGTAAATTTACCTTCAAATTGCTCATCAATAATTACATTGGTACCCTTAAATTTTACTTCACCTTCAACAAGCAATGATACTATTGCTGCGTGATGGTTTAACAGCTGAAATTTGCCATCACTTCCGGGAAGAGTCACTAGGTCTACTTCAGTGCTCAATATGGTGGCTTCCGGTGTTACTATTTCTAAAATCATATTTTTAGTATTGAGTATTAAGTATTGAGTATTCAGAATTGTTTACTGAATACTGCTACTGATAACTATTTTATGCTTCTGCTAACATTTTTTCTCCAGCATCAATTGCTTCTTGAATTGATCCTCTTAAATTGAATGCAGCTTCTGGATATTTATCTAATTCTCCATCCATAATCATATTAAATCCTTTAATGGTATCCTTAATATCAACCAATACACCTGGAATTCCTGTAAATTGTTCAGCAACGTGAAACGGTTGTGACAAGAAACGTTGTGCTCTACGTGCTCTGTATACCACTAATTTATCTTCTTCAGATAATTCTTCCATTCCTAAAATGGCAATAATATCCTGCAACTCTTTATAGCGTTGCAACAATTCTTTTACGCGTTGTGCACAATCATAATGTTCGTGCCCTAAAATATCAGCGGTTAAAATTCTTGAAGTCGAATCCAATGGATCCACTGCAGGATAAATACCCAATTCGGCAATTTTACGTGACAATACTGTAGTGGCATCCAAATGCGCAAAAGTTGTCGCTGGAGCAGGATCCGTTAAATCATCCGCAGGAACATAAACTGCCTGAACGGAGGTAATTGAACCGTTTTTTGTTGAAGTAATACGTTCTTGCATCGCCCCCATTTCTGTGGCCAATGTTGGTTGGTACCCTACTGCTGATGGCATACGGCCTAATAAGGCTGAAACTTCTGAACCCGCTTGTGTAAAACGGAAAATATTATCTACGAAAAATAACACATCTTTTCCTTGTCCTTCACCAGCACCGGCTCCATCACGAAAATATTCTGCAATGGTTAAACCTGATAAAGCAACACGAGCACGAGCTCCTGGTGGCTCATTCATTTGACCAAAAACAAATGTCGCTTTTGATTCTCTTAATCCGGCTTTGTCAACTTTAGACAAATCCCATCCACCTTCTTCCAAAGAGTGCATAAAAGCATCACCATATTTAATAATGCCCGATTCTAGCATTTCTCTTAAAAGGTCATTTCCTTCACGCGTTCTTTCACCAACACCGGCAAATACAGACAAACCACCGTGACCTTTTGCAATATTGTTAATCAATTCCATCAGCAACACAGTTTTACCTACACCGGCACCACCAAATAATCCAATTTTACCGCCTTTTGCATAAGGCTCAATTAAATCAATTACTTTAATTCCTGTAAATAAAACTTCTGTGGAAGTAGATAAATCTTCAAATCTTGGAGACTGACGGTGAATTGGCAATCCGTTTTCACCTTCTTTAGGTAAATTTCCCAATCCGTCAATAGCATCGCCAATCACGTTAAATAAACGACCATAAATATCTTTTCCAACAGGCATTTGAATTGCTTTACCCGTAGCCACAACTTCAGTTCCTCTACTTAAACCGTCGGTTGAATCCATAGAAATGGTTCTAACGGTATCTTCACCAATATGAGATTGTACTTCAAGTATTAATAATGACCCGTCTTTTCTTGTGATTTCCAAAGAATCGTATATTCTTGGGAGTTCCGCTTCAGATCCAAATTCAACGTCTATAACCGGTCCAATAATTTGTGCAACTCTACCTGTAACTTTTGCCATTACTTTAACTATTTATTTTTTAGATATTTACTATTTTAGCGTTAGCCTTTATTTTCAAGTTGCAAAGATAGTTTTTTGATTTTATTTTGAAAAAAAAATATACATTTTTTATAAAAAGAAACGCCCTAAAAATTCAGGACGTCTCTTTTTTTATAAACTATTTTGATTTCTATGGATTAATTGTCCAAGACACAAAATATTGTGAGCCTATTTTTCCAACACCAGGCACGCTGTAATATTCTTTTCCGCCAATATTGGCACCACCAATTTTAAAGATAGACTTCCATTTTGGAATGGTATAATTAATTTGGGCATCAACCACTGAACGGGAATCAATCATTCCATTTACAAATGTTGCTTCATACAAATACCTGTCACTCCATCTATAATTGATATTGAATCCTAAATTTTCAAAAAGATCTGTGTTTCCAAAGGAAATTTTCACTTTATGTTCCGGTGTATTAAAACTCGCTTCATAATCAGGATCTGAAGCTTGGTCAAATTCAAACTTCGCAAAAGTGTAATTTATGCCAAAACTATAATTGCCCAATATTTTGGTATCAACGCCAATTGATGCACCATAAGAATTGATGTCTGCCGGTGAATTTGTATAAACTTGGAATGGTTTATAATCCCCCTTGCTTAATGCTATTGCAGCCAAAGGAGCAGGAAGAGTACCCGGAACAAAATCAGAAAAATCTGCTTTTCCATAATACGGTACAATAACTGTTTTAACTCCAATAAAATCTTGGTATTGGTTATAATACGCGCTCCCATCTATAGATAATCTTCCAAAACCGGCTCTGTAACCAACTTCAAACGCTGATACTTTTTCAGGTTTTACAAGACTTACATTAGATTTAACAGGTGCTCCTAACATCACAGAATTCAAAGTGAATGCATTGTCATAAGCCCTTCTTCCAGATAACTCAACCGTACTTGGAGAGCCTAACGCCTGACCTGTAGCACTAACTGACAATGGATTTGTGGTATATCTGTCCAAATTGTCAGGCGCAGAACCCACTAAAATAGCACGACCGGCATCTAAACCAATATATTGGTCTTGTGTGGTTGGATTTCTAAACCCTGTTTGGAATGAAGCCCTTAAATTACGTGTTTTTGCTTCTCCCAAAGAATAGGAAACAGTAACTCTTGGAGAGTAATTTCCATCAAAATTTTGCGCTTTATCGTAACGAATAGATCCCGTAAATTTCAATCTATTATCAACCATTTTCTTTTGCATTTGCATATAAGCGCCATATTCTTCATAATTGATTGGGCCATCATAATCTGTAAAAATTGTTCCGGAAGAATTCAAAGAATATTGTCTCCAAGAACCTCCTACCTGAATGTCAGCAAAATCAACTGCGTTTCCAAAATTATAATTGGCATCTGTATGATAAATTTTTGATGCATCTTGAAACTTCGCTCCAGTAGCTAAATTTGAATCAGAAGTTACTTCATCAAAAGCTGTTTTGAAAGCTTCTGTTCCAGGAACCAATACGCCTGTTTGAGCAAATGCTCGTGCTTGTTGATGAATTAAGTCTGGATTTGGTGTTCCTCCACCCATTATTGTTCCAACATAAGTTTGAACGTAAGCTCCGGCATATTGCGTGAACCAATCATTGTCAGACTTCCAACTTCTGTTTACGTTAATTGCCGCAAAACGGCTGTCATAAGAATCCCCTGCATCTTCATCAGTAATATATCCTCTTATAAAAAAATTATCTCCCTTTATTTCTAATTTATGCTGTTGCATAAAGAAATTGTTGATATTATATCTATTGGCTCCTTGGTAAATGGTATTCCCCTGCCCAAATTTAGCATTGTAAATAACTTCTAAATCATTGGCAAAAGGTCTGTAATGAAACGCGAAATCTGCTTTGACGCTTGTGGCGCCATAACCGTCCATTAAATCTACTTCATTATAACCAGTTCTAGAAACAGTGGATGAACCCATTGTTGATGCAATGGATGCAGGAACACCATTTGCAAGCGCAATTTGCTCAAAATCTAAGGATGTGGAAACTTCATCGCCATAAACGTTTAATCCGTCGTACGCAGGATTGGCTCTTGTGAAACCAGGATTTTCATGGTCTTCATAATCTGTGGCATACCATTCCGTTCCTTTTAAATAAGAAAATGATGCTTTTGCGGCAAACTTGTCGCTAAATTTATAAGCCATTCTAATTCCAACATCGGCAAATTTATTGTCGCCAGCCGCTTTTTGTGAAGTAATTCCTGTTTTTCCATAAACACTTACCCCTGGGTATTCAAACGGACTTTTACTTGTCATAAATAAAATACCGTTAAAAGCGTTGGCTCCATACAAAGCAGAAGAAGCTCCCGGAAGCAACTCAACGGTGTTAACATCCAATTCAGACATTCCCAATAAGTTCCCTAAATTAAAGTTTAAAGCAGGAGATGCATTGTCCATCCCGTCAACCAATTGCATAAAACGTGAATTTGCAATTGTGGCAAAACCTCTTGTATTGATTGATTTAAATGTTAAACTGCTTACGTTAACATCAACTCCCTTTAAATTTTCCAATCCGTCATAAAAAGTTGGAGAAGAAGTGTTTTTAATATCTCTAATATCCATTCTTTCAATAGTTACCGGGGACTCCAAAACACGTTCTGGTGTCCTTGAGGCTGATACAACAACTTCGTCTAACGCTGTGGCAGATTCATCAAGAGCCACGCTAACAGTTTGTTCGCTTTGGGTAATTTCAACTTTTGTTGGTGCATACCCAATAAGTGAAATCTCTAAAGTAAAAGGTGGATTTTGAGCCACTTTAAATGAAAAATTCCCGTCAAAATCAGTAGTTGTTCCAATAGATTTACCTTCAACTTTTATATTGGCGCCTGGAATGGGTTCTCCGGTTTTTGCTTCTTTCACAGACCCTGTAATAGAAGTTTGGGCAAACATGGCTGAGCCCATAAAAAGTACAAAAATAATACTTAGTAGTTTTTTCATAATTATAGTTAATAATTTTGGTTAATGTTAATGCAAAGTACAATTTTTTTACAATTAGAATAATAAGTGGTCAAAAAAAAACACAAGTACTTAATTTTATGTATTTTTATTGATAATATAATAATTATAAATTTGTTTTCAAATTTCAATCAGCTCAATTATTAATCCGTTTCACCATCTTTTTTTTATGAATCATAATTATATAATCGTTTACAACTAAGAGTTAATTGGATAACAATTATTAATGTACTTAGATTCTTTTCTTTAGATAATTATTTAATTTTATTTTCCTATTTTCGCATCAACTAAAAACATATTTACTATGACTAAAATAATTCATTCTTATTGGGCTTACATTGTATTAATTTTTATAATTGCTGCAGTTATAAATGCCGCCGTGGGTTTAATTTCGAAAAAAGAATTCAAAGCAAAGGATTTGCGTATTTCTTTATTTGCCTTAATTACTGCGCACATTCAACTTATATTTGGTTTTATTGCCTATTTCACCTCTGTTTATTATGAACAAATGAGAAGTTTAGGAATGGGAGAAGTCATGAAAAACAGTGAGCTTAGAAAACCTTTGATAGAGCATCCTTTAATGATTCTTATTGCCATTGCTTTAATCACCATTGGTTTTTCCAAACATAAAAAGAAAACAAGGGACGCTGAAAAATTTAAAACAATTTTTATTTTTTATACCATTGCATTAATTCTTATTCTTGCAGTAATCCCTTGGAATTTGTGGTTTTCTAACTTATAAAATTAGTACCCGAAGCCAATTGGCTTCGGGTTTTTTTTAAAAATTATGAAAAAAATTTTAGCCTACTTCCTTTCAGCAATCTTCTACCTTTTTTACTTGAGTTTATTGCTTGTTTTTCATGCATTGCAGTGGCTTGGTTTCAACCTCGGTAAATACCGAGGCCATAAAATAGCGGTAGATATCATGAATGGTACTTTTACCTACCTTCTTTATATTTTGGGAACCCGCATAAAATTTATCAGCAAATATCCAATTCCAAGGAATGTGCCTTTGATTATTGTTTCGAACCACCAAAGCATGAATGATATTTCCCCAATATCATGGTTTCTGAGAAAATACCATCCTAAATTTGTTTCTAAGGTTGAATTGGGAAAAGGAATCCCGAGTGTTTCCTACAACTTAACCCATGGTGGCTCAGTTTTAATCGACAGAAAAGATTCACGACAGGCTTTAACTGCCCTCAAAGAATTTGGACAATATATTGAAAAAAACAACTATTCAGCAGTTATTTTTCCAGAAGGGACCCGAAGTAAAGATGGTGTACCCAAACGTTTTTCTGAAAACGGACTTAAAATGCTCACCAAATTTGCGCCTTCTGCCTACGTAATTCCGATGACCATAAATAATTGTTGGAAACTTAACAGATACGGAATGTTTCCTTTGGATATTGGCGTGAAAATTACTTTTGAACTTCACGAACCCATAAAGGCAGATTCTCTTGAATTTGTTAAACTTTTTGAAAAGGTTGAATATACCATTAAAAATGCTGTAATTTAGCAGACTACTACTAAATTAAAAAATATGTCATTACAAAATATCCGGTTAGAGGTCATGCTAACCATGGAAAAAAGCATCGACACCTTTGTTGAAAGATTTTTGATTACTCCAGAAAAAATTTGGCAGCCAACAGATTTTCTTCCAAATTCCCAAAGCGATAAATTTATTGAAGAAGTAAAAGAAATCAGAGAAATTTCCAAAGAATTGGATGATGATTTTTGGACTGTTTTGGTTGGAGACACCATTACGGAAGAAGCTTTGCCAACATACGAATCCTGGTTGCTTGATGTTGAGGGTATTTCACAACACAGCAATAACGGCCACGATAATGGCTGGGCCAAATGGATACGCGCATGGACAAGTGAAGAAAACAGACACGGAGATGTGTTGAACAAATACATCTACTTATCTGGCAGGGTAAATATGCGTGAAGTTGAAATAACAACCCAACATTTAATTTCCGACGGAATGGATATTGGCACCGGCCGCGACCCCTATAAAAACTTCGTTTATACCAGTTTTCAAGAATTGGCAACCTACATTTCCCATAATAATGTGGCAAAAATTGCGCGCAAAAACGGACATACAACTTTGGCAAAAATGTCTAAAATTATTGCCGGAGATGAAATGCGTCACCATTTGGCTTATACTGAATTTGTAAAACAGATTTTTAAGTACGATCCAAGTGAAATGATGCTGGCTTTTCAGTATATGATGAAACACAAAATTGTAATGCCCGCTTACCACTTAAGGCATTCTTATGAAGAAAAAGGAACGCTATTTGATCAATTTTCAACCGTAGCACAACGCGCAGGCGTTTATACTGGTTTTGATTATATAGACATTATTAAAAAACTAAATGATACTTGGGCTATCGACAAAATTACCGGATTAACCGATGAAGCAGAAAAAGCGAGGGAATATTTGTTGAAATTGCCTGAACGTATGTATCGCATTACGGAACGTATTGTGGTTCCCGACACAAAATATCCATTCAAATGGCTGAATCCTTTAGTTTAAATTAATAAGGTCATGCTAAACTTGTTTACTTCACTGTTCTCTTTTAATTATTTTTAAAGGTGTTCATGAATCTGCGATTTCAGCATGACCTTAATTTATGATCATTCAATTTCAAAAGAATCCCGATCGTTTAAAAAACCAAGTTTATTTCTTATTTCAGAAATATGATTTTTATCCAAGGTAAAAACAACAGTTTCTTCCTTGTTTTCTTTCGTTTCAGCCACTTGTTTTCCCAAATTATTAAACGCCACGGAATGTCCCAAGCCGCTATTCTAATTTTTGGCCAATTGGCAACATAAATTAACAAATCATATTCCTCCACATTTCTGGCCCAAACCGGAAAACGCAAATCGTAACAAACCAGCGGACAAATTTTCCACCCCATATAATTCACAATTAACTTTTTATTACCGCTTTCATATACTTTATGTTCGCCGGCCAAGGTGAACAAATGCCGCTTGTCATAAAAATTAATTTCTCCTGAAGGATGCACAAATAAAAACCGATTGTAATATTTTTTACCTTCTGAAATTACAACGCTTCCGGCAATGGCCGATTTCTTTTCAGCAGCTGCTTTTTTCATCCATTTGACAGTTTCTCCTTCCATATTTTCCCCAATTTCTTGAGGATGCATCGTAAATCCGGTTGAAAACATTTCGGGCAAAATAATCAAATCGACTTGTTCTTTAATTTGATTTATCTTTTCTGAAAAGTTTTTTAGATTCAGTCCTGCATTGTGCCAAACCAATTCGGCTTGTATTATCGCTATTTTTAAATGTTGCATAATATTTCTGCTGCTTTTTTTAAGGTTTCATCGGTTTTTGCAAAGCAAAAACGCAATACTTTGGTGTCTAAACCAGCTTCATTGAATACCGAAATTGGTATAGAAGCTATTTTATGTTCTTTGGTCAATCTTATGGCAAAATCAACATCGCTTTCATCGGTTATTTTCGAAAAATTCAACAGTTGGAAATAAGTTCCTTTTGAAGCTTTAAAATCGAAACGGGAATCTTTCAACAGACTTAAAAACAAATCTCTTTTTTGCTGATAAAAACTGCCCAATTCCAAATAATGATTCGCATTTTTTAAATATTCCGTCAACGCAACCTGGGTGGGATGGTTTACACAAAACACGTTAAACTGATGCACTTTTCTGAATTCTTCAGTTAAATAAGATGGCGCAATGCAATAACCCACTTTCCAGCCTGTATTGTGGAATGTTTTTCCGAAGGAAGCGGTAATAAATGTTCTTTCAGCCAATGCGGGAAACAAGGCTGCCGATTGGTGCTTTTCACCGTCAAAAATAATATGCTCATAAACCTCATCGCTCAACAATAAAATGTTGGTGTTTCTCAGCAACGCTTCCAATTGTAGCATATCTGCTTTTGATAAAATTCTGCCGGAAGGATTGTGTGGAGAATTTATGATGATCATTTTTGTTTTTTCGGAAATCAAACTTTTCACTTTTTGCCAGTCAATGTTGAAGTTTTCCGGATTTAATTGAACCGAAATTGCTTTTCCGCCAAAAAGTTCTATCGTTGGCTCATAACAATCATAAGCCGGTTTGAAAATAATAACTTCATCATCTTTTTTAATAACGGCAGCAATGGCTGTGAAAATTGCTTGCGTTGCGCCAGCCGTAATGGTTATTTCCGTTTCCGGATTGTAAGAAACGCCATATAAATTGAACATTTTTTCGGCAATGGCTTCTCTCAAACTTAAAACTCCAGCCATTGGCGCATACTGATTTTTACCGTTTATCATGGCTTTATTCACCAATGCAATCAGTTTTAAATCACTTTCAAAATTTGGAAATCCTTGAGATAGATTTAACGCTTTTTCTTTGGCTGCCAAACCGCTCATAATGCTAAAAATACTGGTTTTAACTGCTAGTAGCTTTGAAGGTAAGGAAACTTTGAAGTTTGACATACTGTACTGTTATATGTTTATTCGTTTAATTGTTAAGTAGTTTATAAAACTATTGAAACAAATATTATTACTCAAAAGTAAAGTTTTAATTGAAATAAATTGCAGTTTACGGTGCTAATCACAATCAAAATGAATATTGAAAGTACCGTTTAAAAATTCACCATTATTTTATTTGAATCTCATCTAAATTTCACCAACTTGCAGCATTAAATATTAAAGATGAACTATTTTAAAAACATTTGGAAAACCTATTCCCCTTATTTTACGGATGTTTGGCAATATTTAATTATTATAATCATTTTTATTATTGCTGGAATTGTGTATTTAATCATCAATTAATAAATACGCCAAGAACATTTAATTTTGGTCTTATTTAGATTTTCTTCAGAATCTGTATAATTTTATTTTAACTTCCCTGATAAGTGTTGACCAGTTTTATTCTCATGATTTTTTATACACCCCTTGCCCCTCTCCTTTAGATTGGCATAATAGAATTTAAAATAATAAAATTATGGTTATTTCTCTCTGTTTTAATTGGAATTACCGAAAGAGGCTCCTTGAATTTCAAATTTTTTAAAGCCAAAAGTCCTATTTTTTGACTCATTTTTTTTGATCAATTTTAGCCCGAGTGTTATGGTGACTATAACACTGCATTCACACTATGTACGGAGTATGTACGGAGTATCCTCCCTTTATCGTCCCTTTTGCCTATCTGCAGGCCCTTATTTTATTGGGGTTTAAGGATATCCTAAAATTTATTTTTGAAGATTTCACAGTGACATTGTTGTGTAAATTACATTTAACGATCATCAACACAAAAAATCAATTATTATACAAAAACAGGATGGTGTGAACTTCCCTGATTGGTGTTGACCGGTTTCTATTAATTTTTCGTTATCAAAGAATGTTTTTGTCAAAAACAACTTGTCTGTTTGCATATTGATTAACAGTTTGTTTACTTATTTCTGTAACTTGATAAAGCTGATTCATTGCGTAATTTTCCTAACTGCGATACACTTAATTATCCGCTTTCAAATTCTTTTACAAGCGATTCTTTAAATTCCTTTGCGTAATGTCGATGTTTGTTTATTAATCTAATATTTGCTCTTATATAAATTGACTTTTGTGGTCAACATATATCAGAGACGTACAATTCTTACTCTTCACTTTTTAAACTTAATAATTTGTTAACTCAGGACGTCTAAGTTTATGTCTATTTTTACCAAAATTAAACAACCAATTATTTTATTAATAAAGAAATTTATGAAAAAATTTATTCAGTTACTGCTATTGTTATTAGTTATAAGCTGCAACGTTAAAAAGAACTCAGACGTTGATAAACTATGGATAGTTTCTGCTCCTGCGGGTAACGAAATTACAAAAATTAACACACAAGGAAAAACGGTAATTCCTAATGGCAGATACCTTACTCCTGTAGGAAAAAGTGTCGTTGTAGCCCCGCATCCTTACGGATTGACATTAAGCCCGGATGGTAATATTGCAGTTACCGCCAATTCAGGAACCAATCCCATATCAATTACCATTATACGTGATATTTTATCTAAACAACCGGATGTACAACAAATTCCACCCGGTCCAGCAACAGACAAAGGTGTATTGGCTTCCGTATTTATGGGATTAGCAATCTCTCCTGACAATCAAACAATATATGTTGCCGGAGGACAAGAAAATAAAATTTATTTGTTTGATGCCAGATCTGGAGCAAAAAAAGATTCTATAGACTGTTCCTTTAAATCTGAGGATGTAGATTATTCTGATGGATATATTGGAGATATGAAGTTGTCAAAAGACGGAAAAACATTGTACGCAGTAGATCAAATTGGTTTTAGGATGGTAATTTTAGATACTGAAACAAAAACACTTAAACACTCCGTTCCCGTTGGGCGTTATCCTTTTGGGATTTGTTTATCACCGGATGAAAAAAAGGTATATGTTGCCAATGTGGGAATGTTTGAATATTCCTATGTAAAAGAAAGTAGTGATGAAAAAGCTAAAATAAAACCAATCGATTATCCTGCTTCTGCGTATGGTTCTGAAGAAATGAAAAATGGTATTGAAAACGATACAATATCTATTAAAGGTTTGGGAGAACTTAATGCCGTTGAAGCCTTTTCAATATTTGCCATAAATCTTGAAAATCCGATGAAACCAACAGTTGTTGCAAAAATTAAAACAGGGCATTTGGTTGGAGCATTAGTAGAAGGCATTCCTGCCGTTGGAGGTTCAAGTCCCAATTCCATTGTAGCATCCAATGAATATGTATTTGTGAGTAATGGAACCAATGATAATATTTCGGTTATTTCTATCGAAAAAGATTCGGTAGTAAATACGATTTCTCTTAAACCCGAGAAAAGAATGAAGCAATTTAGAGGGGTTATCCCTTTTGGATTGGCTTTAAGTCCTGATCAAAAAAGATTATATGTCGCGGAATCTGGAATAAATGCTATTGGTGTAATTAATGTCGCTGATCAAAAAGTTTTAGGACATATTCCAACAGGTTGGTTTCCTTCGAAAGTTGAAGTGAGCAAAGACGGGGAAAAACTTATTATTGCCAATGCCAAAGGTTTTGGTAGTGGTCCTAATGGAGGCGCTTCATTTAAAGTGGGAGCTGATGGCAGTTATATTGGATCCTTAATGAAAGGAACTGTTCAAGTAGCAGATATCCCAAAAGATGAACAGTTACAAAAAATGACAAAAAAAGTTATTTCAAATAATTTTAAATTCACAAAAGCATCTGACCCAATTTTTAAAAATCGTGAAAACAATCCAATACCACTATATCCCGGAGAAAAAGCAAGCCCCATAAAACACATCATATTCATATCGAAAGAAAATAGAACTTATGATGAAATTTTCGGTCAGATTAAAAAAGGAAATGGAGATCCAAAGCTAACAAGATATGGAGAAAACGCAAGTTTTTCGAACAGAAACAAGACCGATTCCATATCAAATACAACGGTTATGCCCAACCACTTAGAATTAGCAAGGCAGTTTGGTCTTTCAGATAATTTTTATGTAGATTCTGATGTTTCTGCAGATGGACATAGATGGTTGACCAATACCTATCCGAATGAATGGTGTGAAACAGCTACTGCCGGCAGTTATGGTGGCAATAGAAACTTTAAGAAAGACTCTAAAGCACCTGGCATTTTTGCGATGAATGGTGCTGCAGGTGCTATTTATCCTGAAGATTATAATGAAGCTGGTTCTATGTGGGATCATTTAGATCGCCATAATGTAGACTTCTATAATTTTGGTTTTAGCATTATGTTTGAACCAGCACTTTACAAATCAGAATATAAATATACTGGCATCAAACAAATTATAAATTATCCAATGCCAAAACCTCTTTTTGAACGGACTTCCAAAAGGTATCCAACTTATAATACAGCCATTCCAGATCAATTCAGAATAGATCAGTTTATTAAAGAATTTGATGAAAAATGGATTGTAGGGAAGGATTCCTTGCCTGCATTTACCACGGTAATTATTCCAAATGACCATGGAGCAGGTGATAGACCAGAAGCTGGTTACCCTTTTCGGGAAAGTTATATGGCAGATAATGATTTAGCTGTTGGACGTATTGTTGAATACCTTTCAAAAACACCTTACTGGAAAAATATGTTAATTGTAATTACAGAAGATGACGCTCAAAACGGGGTAGATCATATTGATGCCCACAGAAGTATGCTGATGCTTATTTCTCCTTGGGTAAAAAGAGATTATGTTAGTCATGTTCATTACAGTTTTGGTAGTTTATTTAAAACTTTTTGGAATATTTTAGATTTGCCCTATTTAAATCAATACGATGCCGGAGCAACAGATTTAAGTGACTTTTTCACCGCTACACCTAACTACAAAACATACAATGCTTTAGAAGTTAACTCTAGAATTTTTGATCCTCAAAAAGCCTTAGATCCTTTTGATGAAAAATTTAATTGGGAAGCAGTTAAAGAATCTCCAAAAATTGACAATGCCGAAGATATGTTACGAGACAGTAAAGAACAAGATAAATACCGTTTGGAAAACAGAGAGAAAAAGTAACAGTAACGATTTTTATTTAAATAAGTTTTAAACAAAAATAGCTTGGGTAATCACCCAAGCTATTTTTTTACTTTCACAGATTTTGAGATACTTCTCAAAATCTTAAAGTTTTGATTTATGCTAAATAGTTGCCGCTAAATATTCACGATTCAAACGAGCAATATTTTCTATTGAAATTCCTTTCGGACATTCAACTTCACAAGCACCTGTATTGGTACAGTTTCCAAATCCTTCTAAATCCATTTGCGCAACCATGTTTTTAACACGGTCTGTTGCTTCTATTTTTCCTTGTGGCAATAAAGCAAATTGTGAAACTTTGGCCGCAACAAATAACATCGCACTTGAGTTTTTACAACTCGCAACACAAGCTCCGCAACCAATACAAGAAGCAGCATCCATGGATAAATCTGCATTGTGTTTCGAAATTGGGATTGAATTTGCATCTTGTGTATTTCCCGATGTATTCACGGAAATATATCCACCGGCTTGTTGAATACGCTCAAAAGCCATACGGTCAACCACCAAATCTTTAATTACCGGAAAAGCATTTGCTCTAAAAGGTTCTATAAAAATAGTATCACCATCTTTAAACATTCTCATGTGTAATTGACAGGTTGTAATACCTCTATCCGGACCGTGAGCTTCTCCATTAATTTGTAAAGAACACATTCCGCAAATACCTTCTCTGCAGTCGTGATCAAAAGCTATTGGCTCTTCATCTTTCGCAACCAGAGTTTCATTTAACACGTCCATCATTTCTAAAAATGACATATGTTCTGAAATATCAGTTACTTTATATTCGACCATTTGACCTTTATCTTGTGGTCCTTTTTGTCTCCAAATTTTTAACGTTAAATTCATAATGTCTTCTTATTTGTATGAACGAGTTTTTAATTCGATATCTTTAAATTCTAATTCTTCTTTGTGCAAAATAGCCTCACTAGGTTTCCCAGTATATTCCCAAGCGGCAACATAAGCGAAATTTTTATCGTCTCTTTTTGCTTCACCGTCATCTGTAATATGTTCTTCACGGAAATGACCTCCACAAGATTCTTCCCTCGCTAAAGCATCTTTTGCAAACAACTCACCTAATTCTAAGAAATCAGCGACTCTTCCTGCTTTTTCAAGCTCTTGGTTAAATTCGTTCAAACTACCTGGAACTTTTACATTTTTCCAGAAGTCTTCTCTAATTTCTTGAATTTCTTTAATGGCTTCTTTCAAAAGTTTTTCATTACGAGCCATCCCTACTTTATTCCACATTACCAAACCAAGTTTTTTGTGAAAATAGTCTACTGAATGTGTTCCTTTGTTATTGATAAAGAAATCCAATTTGTCTTTTATTTCTTTTTCAGCTGCATCAAATTCAGGACTGTCAGTTGGAATTTTACCAGTTTTAATATCATTTGCCAAATAATCGCCAATAGTATAAGGAAGCACAAAATAACCATCTGCCAAACCTTGCATTAAAGCAGAAGCTCCAAGTCTATTTGCTCCGTGATCAGAGAAATTGGCTTCCCCAATACAGTATAAACCAGGAACAGTAGTCATTAAGTTATAATCTACCCAAACACCACCCATTGTATAATGGGTTGCAGGATAAATCATCATTGGCGTTTTGTATGGATTTTGATCAATAATCTTCTCATACATTTGAAAAAGATTTCCATATTTCTCTTCAATAACAGCCTCTCCTAATTCAGTAATTTTTTCTACTGAAGGATTATGAACTCCATGAATTTTTGCTTGTTCAGTACCATAACGCTTGATAGAAGTTGCGAAATCTAAATAAACAGCTTCGCCAGTTTCATTTACACCAAATCCTGCGTCACAACGTTCTTTTGCGGCTCTTGAAGCAACATCACGAGGCACTAAATTCCCAAAAGCTGGGTATCGTCTTTCTAAATAATAATCTCTATTTTCTTCAGCTATTTCAATTGGTTTTATTTTTCCTTGTTGAATGGCTTTTGCATCTTCAATTTTTGCCGGAACCCAAATTCTACCATCATTACGCAATGATTCGGACATTAACGTTAATTTTGATTGGTAATCTCCTGAACGCGGAATACACGTTGGGTGAATTTGTGTAAAGCAAGGGTTTGCAAAATAAGCACCTTTTTTATGAATTTTCCAGGCAGCTGTTGCGTTAGAACCCATTGCATTTGTTGATAAGAAATAAACGTTACCATACCCCCCGGTAGCAACAACTACAGCGTGTGCAGAATGGCGTTCAATTTCTCCTGTAATTAAATTTCGAGCAATAATGCCTCTTGCTTTTCCGTCAATTTTCACCACATCCAACATTTCGTGACGATTAAACATTTCTATTTTTCCACGAGCAATCTGGCGATTCATTGCTGAATAAGCTCCCAACAATAGTTGTTGTCCTGTTTGGCCTTTTGCGTAAAAAGTACGCGAAACCAAAACACCACCAAATGACCTGTTGTCTAACAACCCACCATAATCTCTAGCAAAAGGAACACCCTGAGCCACACATTGGTCAATAATATTTCCTGAAACTTCGGCTAAACGATACACATTTGCTTCACGAGAACGATAATCTCCACCTTTTACAGTATCATAAAATAAGCGATAGTTTGAATCTCCATCACCCATATAATTTTTTGCAGCATTAATCCCCCCTTGTGCAGCAATTGAATGCGCTCTTCGGGGTGAATCTTGGTAAGCAAAGGCTTTTACATTATAGCCCAATTCGGCTAAAGTTGCAGCTGCAGAACCACCTGCCAAACCAGTTCCAATAACAATAATATCTATATTACGTTTGTTGGCTGGGTTTACCAAGTTTATTTTGTCTTTATATAATGTCCATTTATCTTTTATTGGACCTTCTGGTATTCTTGAATTTAAAGTCGTCATAATTTTATAAGATTAATGGTTAAAGTAGTGAAACAATGCGATGATAATAAATCCTGAAGGAATGGCTATTGCGTATATTTTACCCAATGCCTTTACACATTTTGTGTATTTATTTAAACCAACAGATTGAAATGCCGATTGAAAACCATGCCATAAGTGCATTGCCAATAACACAAAGGCAATTACATAAGCACCAACTCTTAAAGGATCTGCAAATTTGTGTTGCAATTCAGCAAAATACCTTGTTGGGTCTTCCGGCAAGAATTCAATGTATTTGTGGTTCATTTCAGGGAACCAAAAATCAATAAAGTGCAAAACAATAAAAGCTAAAATAACGCCACCGCTTATTGCCATGTTTCTTGACATCCAAGAGGCATTTGCAGCACCATTGTATTTAACATATTTAACACTTCTTGAACCTCTATTCTTTAACTCTAAAACAAATCCCATCACAAAGTGAAAAACAACGCCAAAAATTAAAACGGGCTGCATTAAAAATTGTATTAAGAAATTAGTCCCCATAAAATGAGACAATTCATTAAATACATTTTCACTGAATAATGAAGTTATGTTAACCGTTAAATGAATAAGTAAGAAAATAATAAGGAAAAGTGCAGATAAAGCCATCGCTACTTTCCTTGCGATTGATGAAGATAAAAATCCGCTCATTTTAAATATAAATTTTTAGAAAGTACCAAAGATACTATTTCATTTTTGGTAAGGAAACTTATGGAAAAATAATTTAAGCATAATTGTTTATTTAGAATGGTTATAACAAATAATATTTAAAAAAATGATAACTTCGTTAAACATAACCTAAATGCAATTTCATTCTTATGAAAAAACTCGCTTTCATCCTCTTATTCATTTCATTGACATTAAACGCGCAACAATTTGACATCAAAAAATTTGAAGATTTTAAAACACGTTCCATTGGTCCGGCAGGAATGAGCGGTAGGGTAACCGCCATTGACGTGGTAACTGAGAATCCCGATATAATTTATGTGGGCACCGCTTCCGGCGGTTTATGGAAATCTGAAAGCGGCGGCATTGACTGGACGCCCATTTTCGACAAGGAACCTTTGTCGTCCATTGGGGCTGTTGCCATTCAACAAAGCAATCCCGATGTGATTTGGGCAGGAACTGGTGAGGGAAATCCAAGAAATAGCGTTTCAGGCGGTTATGGTTTGTATAAAAGTTTAGATGCAGGAAAAACATGGAAATTGATGGGTTTAGAAAAAACAAGAAATATCCATAAAATCATTATTGATAAAGACAATCCAAATACGGTTTATGTTGGGGCTATTGGATCTCCGTGGGGAGAACATCCCGAACGCGGCGTTTTTAAAACGACTGATGGTGGTAAAACATGGACAAAATCGCTATTTGTAAACAACAAAACCGGCTGTGCAGATTTGGTGGTTGACCCAACAAATCCTAACAAATTAATAGCCGCAATGTGGGAACATCAGCGCAAACCTTGGACGTTTAATTCTGGTGGTGAAGGCTCTGGTTTATACATTACTTATGATGGTGGTGAAAATTGGAAAAAATTGACAGAGAAAGATGGATTGCCCGAAGGAAATTTAGGTAGAATAGGTTTGGCTATTGCACCAAGCAATCCAAAATTTGTGTATGCTTTGGTTGAAGCTAAAAAGAACGCTTTGTACAAATCTGAAGATGGCGGATTTAAATGGGAAATGGTGAACGATCAATCTAGCGGAAGAGGTGAGGATGGTATTGGAAACAGACCTTTTTATTATGCGGATATTTTTGTGGACCCAATAAATGAAAATAGAATTTATTCAATTTTTACCTATGTGAATGTGAGTGAAGACGGCGGAAAATCATTTCAACAATTAATGCCTGCTTACGGAACTTCAAAAGGTGTGCATCCCGATCATCATGCTTGGTGGATTCATCCCAACAATCCAAATTTTATGATTGACGGAAATGATGGCGGATTGAACATTACCAGAGATCGCGGTAAAACCTGGCGCTTTGTTGAAAATTTACCGGTTGGTCAATTTTATCATGTGAATGTAGATATGGAATTTCCTTACAATGTGTATGGCGGAATGCAGGATAATGGCTCTTGGGTTGGCCCGGCTTACGTTTTAAAATCGCAGGGAATTAGAAATTCCTATTGGCAGGAAGTAATGTTTGGAGATGGTTTTGATGTAATTCCTGATCCAAAAAATTCGCGTTTTGGCTATGCAATGTCACAACAAGGCTCTGTTGGAAGGTATGACCTTAAAACAGGAAACACAAAAAACATTAAACCAACACATCCCAATCCCGACGTAAAACTTCGGTTTAACTGGAACTCGGCCATTGCCATAAATCCTACAGATCAAGAAACCATTTATTTTGGAAGCCAGTTTGTGCATAAATCAACCGATAAAGGATTTACATGGGAAATCATTTCGCCCGATTTGACCACAAACAATAAAGAAAAACAAAAACAATACGAAAGTGGTGGAATTACTATGGATGCCACCGGAGCCGAAAATCACTGCACTATTTTAGCCATTGAACCGAGCGTATTGGACGAAAATATGCTTTGGGTTGGCACCGATGACGGAAATATTCAGATGACTTTAGACGGCGGAACAAATTGGACAAATGTTTCCAAAAACATTAAAGAAATGCCTAAAGAAAGTTGGGTGGCACAAATACGAGCTTCAAAATTCAATAAAGGCGAAGCTTATGCAATTGTAAATAATTACCGACAATTCGACTTTAAACCTTATTTGTTCAGAACCCGAGATTACGGAAAAACTTGGGAAAATCTATTGGCTGGCAAAGATGAAACTTTTGGATATGCACTGTCTGTAATTCAAGATTTAGAAGTTCCCAATTTACTTTTTCTTGGAACTGAAAACGGATTGTATATCAGCATAGATGAAGGCAAAACCTGGACAAAATGGACCAACAGTTATCCGTCGGTTTCAACCATGGATTTGGCCATTCATCCCAGAGAACAAGATTTAATTATCGCTACTTTTGGTCGGGCCATCTATGTTTTAGATGACATTAGGCCTTTTAGGGCAATGGCAAAAGAGGGAAAAGTTATTTTGGACACTCCTTTATATTTGTTCACGCCTCCAAACGCGTTTATTACCCAAAATCAAGAAGCTTCGGGAACACGATTTGGCGCCAACGCGATTTTTAATGGAGAAAACAGACCACGTGGCGCAATGATTACGTATAGCATCAACCGGCCTGAAACCAAAAAATTAGAAGTAATTTCAGACAAAAAGAAAAAGGATTCAAAAAATACTTCTGAATCAAATGCTGTTAAAGCTGAAAAACCTGAAGTAAAATTCGATTCCATTTTCTTTCAGGTGTATAATGATAAAAAAGAACTGGTTAGAAATATTTCCATGGAAGCACCAAAGGAAAATGGTGCGCATAGGTTATTATGGAATTTAGATGAAAAAGGGGAAAGAGGTCCGTCAAGAAAAACAGAAAAACCAAATGCTCCTGAACCGAGCGGTGTTACTGTTTTGCCAGGATCCTACGGAATAAAAATTCATTTCGGAAATCAGACTGCCTCAGAAACCATAAAAGTGGACTATGACCCAAGAGTTGATATGCCTTTTGAAGTCTTAAAAAGCAAGTATGATTTGCTGAAACAACTTGAAGTCAAAAAAGGAGTTGCCGGTGAAGCCACACAGCGCTTATTGGCTTCAAAAGAAATTGTTGAAGATTATCAAAAACGCATCAAAACTCAAAATATTGGTGCCATTGAAAAGCAAAGTAAGAAAGACACAATTACGATACATACAGAAATTTCAAAAAAAATTGAAGGCTTGTTAGATGTCATGTTGGGCAAAGAAGATAAACGACAAGGAATTACTGACACTGAATTCCCAAGCACTATTTCGTATTTATACAAAGCGGCATACTATGTAGATGGCTTATTGCAAAAACCAGGAAAAACAGAATTTACTTTAGTGAAAAATGCCGACAAGAAAGTAAGCAAGGTAATTGATGAAATTAATGCATTTTACAAATCCGATTGGGTAAATTACAGAAATGCCGTGGAGAAATTGAACCTTTCTCCATTTAAAGAACTGGATGAACTAAAATATTAAATAAAAAAACGCCCAATTAAATTGGGCGTTTTTTATTAAAAATTAAATCTGGGATTTACAATGGTGTTATACATGGAACCAAATGAATAATTTAAACCAATCCTAAAAAAGTAATTATAGCCCGATCCCACTTGTTGTTGACTTAATAGCAATTCTTCTAAAGATAAATCGCCGGCTGCCAGATTTATTTGGTTATTGGTAATGTCATAGTTTCCACTAATATTAAATGAAAGACCTTTTATAATTCTAAAGTTTGTTCCCAAATAAAATGAAAATGAATTTAAAGAAGGGTCTTTTAAAAAACTTTCGTAGGATATTTGGCTTGTAATATTACCCCATTTTTGTTTTACACTTCCACCCAAACTTAGGTTATGTTCCAACAAAAACTCCTTTTCTTTATTAAAAATGGTTTTCTTATTGTAATTGGTATATACCCCGCCAACTTTATAGGCTAACGTCAATTGCTTTTTGAAAGATTCTTCATACGAAAAGAAATTATACTCAATTGCCGGTTTTAGTGAACCGTAAAATGCTTTATTGCGAAAAGTGGATTTTCCGGCTTCAGTAAATAGCCCTGCTGACCAATGATTATTAATGCTTACTACATTATATAAAGTTAAATTTGAAGATTTTTGACTTGAAATAATATCAGCTCCTTCATACGTATAAACCGATCTGCTATCCCTAAAACTTCCTCTTAAATAAAATTTATTTTTATTGGTAACCCGCTTTGCAGAAATACTAAAATTCAAACTTCTGTCTTTACTTGTTTCTTCTCCAGAAAAATAGCCGCGAAGTCCTAAGTCAAAAACCCATTTATTCCAAAGGTCTTTTTCCTCTTTAACGTCAACTTTTTCTTCCTTTTTCATTTCAACTGATATTTTATCATGAGTGCCATTTTTTAACCAGTAACGCACCAAACCAAGCTTGGTGTATTTCAATATCATTTCCCTGATTTCACTGTCGGTACTGTCAGAATTGGTTGAAAAAGTTAATTTATCCTGAACCTCACTATAGTTGTTTTGTCCAATGAATTCAACTTCATATATAGTTCCACCACTGCCATTTACTTGTGTTCTAAATAACAAATAGACATCGGCATCCTCTTGATATCTAACAAACTCAACATAGTCTAAGTTTTGTTTGATATAGGTAATATCGCAATGATTACAGTTTAGGAAAATTTTAAGGGTTGATTCGTTTTGGGCAAATAAATTGCAACTTGCCAATA
>Ga0314774_1000247_pt1 | contig 48127 bp, 42 predicted proteins | sample MetaGCBIA2018_FD_204515 | JGI IMG/M metagenome (GOLD analysis project Ga0314774, IMG submission 204515) | Cryopeg brine microbial communities from Beaufort Sea near Barrow, Alaska, United States - CBIA 2018 | ecosystem: Environmental > Aquatic > Marine > Coastal | place: USA: Alaska | collected... | reverse complement strand
GGCTGTGTGTGGTGACAACAAATTGAACACGAGGGAATGCCTCTTGCAGCTGTCCTAAAATCAATTGCTGCCAGCGTGGGTGGAGATGCATGTCGACTTCATCAATCAGCACGACACCGGCAGTTTCTCGCGCAGCCTCAAGGCCCAAGTGTGGATTGAGCTTAATGCAGCGATAGGCGATATCACCAATCATTGCCAACACACTGCGGACTCCGTCGCTCAGCAGGTCAACTTTCAGTGTGCCTTGCTGGTCATGATGTAAAACCAGTGACTTTTCCTGACTTACGCTGTGCTCCAGTGTGTGCCAGCCCGTGGTCGGCTTTAGAAAGCTATCAATAGCGTGTTGAACAACCTGAATTCGCTCCTTCGCCGTACTCAAATCATCCTGTGCTGCGCGCATTTCCAGCTGCTTGATTTGCTGTTCCCGATAGCTCTGGAATGCCCAAGTAAACCATTCTTTAAAGTGCTTGAAGGAAGATGCTGGATCCAGGCAATTGAGGTACGCGAACGTTCGAACGTAGAAGTCCGTTGCTTGTGTGTCGTCTTTACCCTTCAGTTGTTTTTGCGACCACAGACGGCCCGTTCCGTAATAACCGAATACAGTCAGGTCAAGCGTAGACTTTTCAGGATTTCGGATTTGTTCCTGAATAACGCCGGCCCATTGCTTCATAAAGCTAGTAGCGCCGTCATCCTTGGTTTTAGTCGCTCTGGCCTCGCTTTCACGATAGCGGATCCAAGTTTTTTCCTGTCCTGGGCCAAAGTCTCCAGTCATCGACACGCGCGCAGGCAGTTGCCGAGCCATATCGCTACTGCTGAGCTTAAGCAAGCGCACATCGTCAATGGCAATGGCGTTGCCTGGAGCATTGAAAGCGTTACGTGCTAGATCGAAACGACTGACGTAGGGCCACAAGGCAATACGGATGGCATCCAGCAGAGTCGTTTTACCTTGGCCGTTTTCTGCTACTAGTACGGTGAGCTGAGGGTGCAGTTCTAGCTCCAGGTCTACGAAGCAGCGGAAGTTCTCCAAACGTAACTTACTCAGTTTCACAGACTCGCCTCCGGTTTGATCGCACGCGCCAGCAGTTCTTGGAGGTCATAGTTCACGCTGGCCACCCCAAACTCAGGCTCGGTTTTGAATGGGTGCTTGATGTAGTGCGGTCCGTCTACGTGATCGCCATCTACCAGAACAATCGCCAAGATGTATTTTTCTCCTTGGTTGAAGCTGGAGAATATTTCGTTCTTGGTAACGGTAACCGTGATCGAGCCTTTGACTCGGCCCTTTACCTCGATATGGCGATCATCTTTGATGCTGCCGTCATTCAACACTGCGGGGCGAGCAGTAATGTCCCAGCCACACTTCTGCGCAGAGACGTCCTTGATCGTGTGCCCCAACGCTTGCTCGGCGGCAATGACTGCATGCATGGCAGCCCATTCAATACGTGAGCGGGCTTCAGCGTCGGCGCAGAACGTGCTGTCGCCTTTGCGTTGAGCCAATAAGCCAGCCGGAATAATTAAAGCGCCACCCAAAACAACAGGGGTGCTGGATACCACGTTCTTCATGGCCTCCAGTTCATGCTTACGCTGGCTAAGGCGAGCGGTGAGTTCATCAACCCGTCGACGAGCATTTTCTGGCTGCATGCGTGGCTGCTTGCCCGCACTAACATCGTCGCTCAGCTTGATGAAGCGATCCGACCAGTAGTTGATCTCTTTGACCAACCGTTCGTTAACCGCCGACAGGATCTTGTCGGACTGACGCTCAAGGCGAAACTTAACCTCTTGATAGTGCTCTGGCACCAGATGCTCAGATGCATGGTTGAGAGCCATGGCTTCAAGGTTCTGCGTAATCCACGGAGCATTGAGCACATCACCGACCAGCTGCAAGTCGCTATGATCCATCGGCTGAAGATCGAGGTGCGGCGCCCAGCCTGCATGAGTTGCATTGCCGTGTTGATCGATTTCAACGAATTGCAGACGACGAGAGACAACTTTAGTTTTTACGCCACCTTGCGGTGGGTTTTCTCGCACGCTGTGATCAACCATAAACAAAACTTTAGGAGTCGTGCTGTCGTCATTCGGATCAATCATCACAGCGCCTTGTTTAAGCTTGCTTCGATGGGCCGAAAGAACCAGATCGGTACTTGCCATCATCAATGGATGACCAGGATGAATCAGGTCGGCCATGGCCTTGCCGTGGAGGCGAACATGCTGCTTTTCAAAGCATATGCGTTCGTACTGTTTGAGCACTGGGGTACGTGTTTCACCAATGACCCTGTCGCGCTCACGCAAGGCGGCAGGCACATGACGAATTTCATAACGGCCCGTTTCTCGTGGACGCATTTCGCCACCGAGTGTGGTGAATGCCTCGGCGAAAAAGGCACGGATGAAGTAGGGCTGAAGCTTGCGTGCTTCGGCCTTTTCCATCTCTTCCTTGACCGCATAGAGATCGGTCAAGCTCATGTGCTGCTCCACCAAGGCGTTACGACTTAGGATTTCTTTTAGGTGCTCAGTATCCAGCGCACCCTCAATCACTTGGGTAAGCTTGGCGCGCACTTCAGGTGAGTCACCATAGCGAATGGCCTCAATCAGTAAGTCCTTGAGCGAGACGTTGTCAAAAGCTTCGCCGAGCACGTCGAAAACTTTACCGCCCAGGGCTTTCTTTTCAATTTCAAGTTTTTCGAACAGCTTTTGGAACACTTCGCCTTCACGAGTCTCGTTGGCAACAATGTTCCACAGATGGCAGACCTCGGTCTGACCGATACGGTGAATACGGCCAAAACGTTGCTCTAGGCGATTAGGGTTCCACGGCAGATCGTAGTTGACCATCAGGTTAGCGTTCTGCAAGTTGACGCCTTCACCAGCTGCGTCCGTGGCAATCAACACCTGGACATTAGGGTTATTGCGGAACTCTTCCTGCACTTGCCGCCGAGCATCACGATTGGTGCCACCGTGAATGGTAACCACCGCCTCGGGCTGGCCAAGCATGGCGCCAATGCGCTCGATCAAATAATTTAGCGTGTCGCGATGTTCAGTAAAGATGATCAGCTTGCGCCGCGTACCAGTGCTGGTGAACATCTCAGGGGAATCTTGCAGTAGGCAAGAAAGCTCTTCCCACTTTTTGTCGCTACGCGACTCAACCAGTAACTGTGCCTGACGGGCGAGGTGAGCCAAGATGCATATCTCAGCTTCTAGCTCGGGAATAGTCTCAGCAGCTGTGGCCTGATCGACCAACTGCTCAGCGTATATCTCATACTCGTCAGCGCTAAGTTCATCTTCAAGATCGTCGATATTATCTGGAACGTCGATCTGTTTTTTGACCAAGTACTCGCCCATGATCGAATTAATGCTCTGCCCGCGCGCCATAATCTTGGCTTCATCTAAGCGCGCTTCGAGTCGTTTACGCCGTCGAAGCAGCGACTGGTAGATGGCAGCTGGGCTAGATGCTAGGCGACGTTGCAATTGAGTAAGTGCGAAGCCAACGTTGTTTTTGTGCTTACCGTCGAGACGATCAGCGCGGTTCATTTCGTTGCGCACGTAATCAGTAACGTCGTGATACAGCGCCGCTTCAAGGTCTGAGAGTTGGTAGTTTGCGGTATAGGCAAAGCGTTCGGGGAATAGCTTAGTGCCGTCAAACTTGTATAAGTCCTCCTTAACCATGCGGCGCATCATGTCGGACACATCGACCTTGTGTGCGCCCTCGCGGAACTTGCCGTAAAAACGGTCGCCATCTAGAAGTGACAGCCAGATCTGAAAGTCTTCTTCTTTGCCGTTATGCGGCGTGGCAGTCATCAACAAGAAGTGGCGCGTGATGGAGCCCAGAAGCTCGCCGAGCTCGAAGCGTTTGGTTTTGTTAACTTTGTTGCCGAAGTAATTGGCAGAAAGCTTATGCGCCTCGTCGACAATAATCAGATCCCACTCAGTATTCTTGAGCTTTTGCTGATAGTCCTCATTCCGAGAGAGTTGGTCGAGGCGGGCAATCAGCAGATTACTTTCTTCGAAGTAATTTCCCGATGCGCATTGCTCCTGCTTCTCTCGGCTGAACACCTCAAATTTTACGCCGAACTTCTCTAGCAGTTCATCCTGCCATTGTTCGGTTAACGACCCTGGCGAAACAACAAGAATACGACGGGCATCCGCACGCATCAGTAGCTCACGAATCAACAGGCCAGCCATGATTGTCTTGCCGGCACCAGGGTCATCGGCCAGAACAAAACGCAGTGGCTGGCGGGGGAGCATGGACTCGTATACAGCAGATATCTGGTGCGGAAGTGGATCAACGTTGGAGGTGTGTACCGCCATCATAGGATCAAATAAATACGCTAACTGGATGCGCCATGCTTCGAGAGCAAGCTTAAAATCAGCACCCGGTGCGTCGAACGCCCAAGGTTTGCCTGCCTGAGCAAGCTCAAGACGCAGCTCATCCGAACGAAACAACATTTGCTCGCCTAAGCGGCCCTGACTGTCCTTGAAATAGACAGTGATGGCATTGTCGCCAACAGGTTCAACAGTGACGATGCGCACGATTTCGTTGGTCTGAATGCCACTAACTTGTGCGTCTTTGTTGATGTCTTCGAGTTTGAGCATTCCTTGATCCAGTCAGTCCTTCGTCGAACCCATAATTGCTTGATATTAATGTGGTTTTTCGTGTATCAGACCCAAAATATAAGACGCTCAACCGGTCTTTGAGCCAGGCAAACCTACTAAATATTATCAAGTATCTAACGGAATACTGATAGAACTCTCAAATCTTGTATTTTTTGTGGGTCTCCAATATCTTGCCAGTTAAGTCTAACTTTCACTATCTCAAGACAATCGGATTAGATTTTGATTCATCAATAAAAACCGGCTAGTCCAGCCATAAGCGCCCTCCAGGAGTGCTTATGAGCAGCAAGACGAGACACGTCTGGATCTACCAGATTGAAACAGACTTTAGATTTTTACAGTACACAGCACCAGGTTTCAAGGACTGACTATAGAGATGCATCACACCTTTCATCCAAAGACGCCTTACTAAAACCTTATTTTATTTATATACATATATACAAAACCCCGGCGCTAGGCCGGGGCGGTAGGGCTTTCATTCATGACAATAACTTGCCCAATCACGACAATTAATCTGCCCGTCGACAAAAAAATTACACGTCCAGGTTAGATACAGCCAGCGCGTTGGTTTCAATAAACTCACGGCGTGGCTCTACGTGATCGCCCATCAACGTATTGAATATCTGGTCTGCAGCAATAGCGTCTTCAATATTGACGCGCAGCATACGACGGCTGTCCGGGTCCATTGTAGTTTCCCACAACTGGTCAGGGTTCATTTCGCCCAGCCCTTTATATCGCTGAATAGTGTGCCGGCGAGCGGTCTCACTCATCATCCATTCCAAACCTTCTTTGAAATGAGTAATGGGCTTTTTCTTTTCTCCGCGTTGCATATAAGCCCCATCTTCAAGCAAGCTCTGCAGTTTCTCGCCCAATTCGGCCATCGAGCGATAATCGTTGCTGGCGAAAAGGTCACGGTTAAAAGTGACGTAGCTGGATAAACCATGGGAAATGGTCTCGACTTCCGGCAACCACAACCGGCGCTCACGATCCTCGCGCAAGCTGACCTGGTATTGCTGACCAGACTTTTCACCCGTCTTAACCATGGTTTCAAACTGGGTAATCCAGTTGTCCATAAACGCTTTGTCTGCCAGATTCTCCTGGCTTAACCGGGGCAGATATATAAAGTGCTCCATCAGCTCCAACGGGTACAATCGTGCCAGGCGCTTGAGAGTTTTCATGACCGCCCGGAATTCTTGAACGATACGTTCGAGCCCTTCGCCAGTTATACCCGGAGCATCTTCGTTGACGAACAGGTAAGAATCTTCCAGCGCGGACTGGGTCAGATATTCTTCTAAGGCGTCATTGTCTTTCAGATATTGTTCTTGTTTGCCTTTCTTGATTTTGTAGAGCGGCGGTTGGGCGATATAAATATAACCGCGCTCAATTAGCAGTGGCATTTGCCGGAAGAAAAACGTGAGCAACAAAGTACGGATGTGTGAGCCGTCTACGTCAGCGTCAGTCATAATAATGATGTTGTGATAACGCAGTTTGTCGATATTGAACTCATCACGGCCGATACCACAACCCAAAGCAGTGATCAGCGTGCCTACTTCCGCAGAGGAGAGCATCTTGTCGAAACGGGCTTTCTCCACGTTGAGGATTTTACCCTTGAGCGGCAATATAGCTTGGGTTTTGCGATTACGTCCCTGTTTCGCTGAGCCACCTGCTGAGTCACCCTCCACTATGTACAGTTCAGACAGGGCAGGATCTTTCTCCTGACAATCTGCCAACTTACCGGGTAGCCCCGCGATATCCAGAGCACCTTTGCGGCGCGTCATTTCACGCGCTTTACGTGCTGCTTCACGGGCACGCGCCGCATCAATCATCTTGCCAACTACTGCTTTAGCTTCGTTCGGCCGCTCAAGCAAGTAGTCAGAAAACGCCTTGTTCATTTCCTGCTCTACAGCGGTTTTCACCTCGGATGAGACCAGCTTGTCCTTGGTCTGCGAGGAGAATTTAGGATCTGGCACCTTAACCGAAATAATCGCGGTCAAACCTTCCCGTGCATCGTCACCGGATGTACTGACCTTGAGCTTCTTGAGCAAACCTTCTTGCTCGATGTAGCTGTTTAACGTGCGAGTCAGGGCGCTACGAAATCCAGCCAAGTGAGCGCCACCATCCCGCTGGGGAATGTTATTGGTGAAACACAGGATGCTTTCGTTAAAACTATCATTCCACTGCATTGCCACTTCGACAGCAATGCCGTCTTCTCGTTGGAAATCAAAGTGGAAAACCGAGTTGATTGTAGATTTATTGACGTTGAGATAATCAACGAATGCGCGCAATCCACCTTCGTATTTAAATAGCTCTTTCTTGCCCGAGCGCTCATCGGAGAGGTTAATGCCTACCCCTGAATTAAGGAACGAAAGTTCGCGCAGCCGTTTGGCTAGAATATCCCAGCTGAACCCAATGCTCGTAAAGGTTTCAGCTGAGGGTTTAAAGTGAATCTGGGTGCCTGTACTTTCCGTATCGCCAACGGCCTTCAAAGGCTCCTGAGGCACGCCGTGAACATACAACTGCTCCCATACCTTACCTGAACGTCGAACTGTCAGAATCAACTCTTCAGAGAGCGCATTCACAACTGATACGCCAACCCCGTGCAAGCCACCAGACACCTTGTAACTGTTGTCGTCGAACTTACCGCCAGCGTGGAGAACGGTCATTATGACCTCGGCTGCGGATACGCCTTCTTCGTGCATATCTACCGGAATACCACGGCCATTATCGCGCACGGTAATGGACTCATCCGTATGGATCACGATCGTTATGTCGGTGCAATGTCCGGCAAGTGCTTCGTCGATCGAGTTATCCACGACCTCAAATACCATGTGGTGCAGACCTGTTCCGTCATCTGTATCACCGATGTACATGCCGGGGCGTTTTCGCACCGCATCAAGGCCTTTCAGGACCTTGATGCTTGATGAATCGTAGGCTCTATTTTCGGTCATTTTCTCGTCACTCCAGACAACGTTCGGTCTGCACAATGTGTCCATGTTCCACGTGGAACATGGTCAGTAATGTTTCATCCTGCCAGTACCGGTCGAGCTGTTCTGCTTCTACACCGGTGATAAAAACCTGGCAGTTAAGGCCTTCAAGCAGTTTACATAAGGCTTTACGATGATTTTCGTCTAATTCAGAAGGCAGGTCATCAACCAGAAAAACACAATCCTGTTGACGGCCACGCTCCTTTAACAAATAACCCTGCGCAATCTTGAGTGCGCAAACCACTAATTTCTGCTGCCCCCGAGATAGAACTTCGGCAGCATTCATACCTTTAATTCTCAATCTCAAGTCCGCGCGTTGCGGACCTGCTTGCGTATGACCTAGTTGGCAATCTCGCTCAAATTGGGTGTTAAGCACATCCTGCAAGGGCTTGTCCTTGTCCCAGCCCCGGAAATAACTCAAGCTAAGCTCATCCAATTGGACCAAACGGGACAATACATCCTCGAACACTGGCTTTAACTTAGCTATATAAATACGCCGGTACTCGTCAATACGCTCACTAGCAATCACTAACTCGGCCTCCCAAGGAGCAAGTTGTGAACGCTCAATTCTACCACGTCGAAGCAGTGAATTCCGCTGCTTGAGACTTTTTTGCAGGCGCTGCCAGTTACCCAGAAACTGATGTTCCACGTGGAACACTCCCCAATCAAGGTACTGTCTTCGTTGCTTAGGTGCACCTTCAAGCAAGCGGAAGCTATCCGGATTGATAAGTTGCAAGGGTAATGTTTCCGCAAGCTGGGCAGTACTGCGCACACTTTGCCCATCTATTCGGATCTGGTAATCCGCTTGTTTACTCCGAGTAATACCCATGGAGGTCATAACGCCATTATTAAGAACAAGCTCAGCGAAAACTGTGCACGACTCATGCTGATGCTGAATAACAGGCTGAAGGCGGGTACTGCGAAAGGAGCGAGCAAGGCCAAGAATATGGATAGCCTCAAGAAGGCTGGTCTTACCGCTACCGTTGTCGCCGTAGATAAGATTGACATGAGGAGAAGGGTAAAGGGTCACCGGGTGCAGATTACGCACCGCAGTGACTGATAAACGCTTGAGGGGCATGAACTAATGATTTACCTACAGACGCATGGGCATTACGACATAAACGCTGTCATCTGATTCGGATTCCTGCACCAACGCACTGCTGTTAGCATCGGACAAGATCAGTTTGACCTGCTCGTTACTCAACACATTCATTACGTCTAACAGATAGCTCACATTAAAACCTATTTCCAAAGCACTGCCGGTGTAATCAACCGCAATATCTTCTTCTGCCTCTTCCTGTTCTGGGTTATTAGCCTGGATCTTGAGTAACGAGTCACTCAACATCAGACGAATACCTCGGTATTTCTCATTAGAGAGAATAGCAGTACGACTGAACGCATTACGCAGTACTTGACGATCAGCCAGAACAATCTTGTCACCCCCCCGAGGAAGCACGCGCTCGTAATCGGGGAATTTACCGTCAACCAATTTTGACGTAAAGGTGAAATCACCCGTAGTCGCGCGGATATGGTGAGTGCCCAAAACAATACTCACTAGGTCATCAGCTTCACCAAGCAATCGAGCGAGTTCGAGAATGCCTTTGCGTGGAACGATCAGCTGATAGCGCTCTTGAGAGTCAATATCAGCATCCAGCGTACACATGGCCATGCGATGGCCGTCAGTTGCAACCGCACGCAATTGACCTTTGTTAATCTCAAGCAACATGCCATTCAAGTAATAGCGAACATCTTGCTGAGCCATCGCGAAGCTGGTGCGCTCAATCAAACGACGTAGCTTATTCTGGTTGACGGAGAAGCTCATCGAGCCAGGCCCCTCCTCAACATTGGGAAAGTCGGTGGCGGGCAGGGTAGCGAGAGTAAAACGGGTACGGCCAGCCTTAATAACCGCTTTGTTATCCTCGAGTTTAAAGCTAATCGTCGAATCATCAGGAAGCGATTTACATATATCCATTAGCTTTCGGGCCGGCACCGTAATTTCGCCCGCCTCGGCAGCTTCCTCAAGCTGAATACGACCAACCAACTCGACTTCCAAATCGGTACCGGTCAGCGACAGCGTGTTTCCATCCACTACCAGTAGAACATTCGACAGAACGGGTAAGGTCTGACGACGTTCAACGACCCCAGCCACCAATTGCAGGGGTTTCAACAGGGCTTCGCGCTGAATGGTAAATTGCATTGTCTTCCTTCGACCTCGTGCAGTATGGAAACGGATGCCGGTTGCTTGACCTTCAAGTGGTCAATGTTCTCAGCAGGTTTTTATAATCTTCGCGTATGTCCGCATCAGTTTCACGCAATTCCGCAATCTTACGCGTGGCATGCAGTACAGTGGTGTGATCACGACCACCAAAGGCGTCGCCGATTTCGGGCAAACTGTGGTTGGTCAATTCCTTGGCCATAGCCATAGCAACCTGCCGTGGCCTGGCGACGGAGCGCGACCGACGCTTGGAAAGAATGTCCGACATCTTGATCTTGTAGTACTCGGCAACGGTGCGCTGAATATTGTCGATGCTAACAAGCTTGTCTTGCAATGCGAGCAGGTCCTTCAACGATTCACGAATCAGTTCAATAGTTATATCGCGGCCCATAAAGTGTGCGCTGGCAATGACTCGCTTCAACGCTCCTTCAAGCTCCCGGACATTCGACCGAATACGCTGCGCTATAAAGAAGGCAGCATCATGGGGTAAATCAACACGTGACTGCTCAGCTTTCTTCATCAAAATGGCGACACGAGTCTCAAGCTCTGGCGGTTCGACAGCGACAGTCAGACCCCAACCAAAGCGCGACTTGAGTCGCTCCTCAAGACCATCGATCTCCTTGGGATACCTGTCACTTGTCAAGATCACCTGCTGACCACCCTCGAGCAAAGCATTAAAGGTATGAAAGAATTCTTCCTGCGAGCGCTCTTTTTTGGCAAAAAACTGGATATCGTCGATCAGTAGTGCATCGACCGATCGGTAGTAGCGTTTAAAATCGTTGATAGCATTCATCTGCAGTGCTTTAACCATATCCGCAACAAAACGCTCAGAGTGCAAATAAACAATCCGGGCGGCTGGATTCTTCTTTAGAAGGTGATTACCTACTGCATGCATCAGGTGGGTTTTGCCCAAACCCACACCACCGTAAAGAAATAATGGGTTGTATCCATGCTTGGGGTTATCCGCCACCTGCCAGGCAGCAGCACGAGCCAACTGGTTGGATTTACCTTCCACAAAATTCTCGAAGGTAAAGCTGCGATTAAGGTAACTGGTGTGTTTTATAACCGGCGAACTCGGCCCACCTTGGTCCGCGCGCTGTGGTGGTCGAGGATCATCATCTTCCATCCGCGCATGCTGACCCTGCTGGGGTTGGAAACCCTGGGCAATAACCTGAGTGCGGGGCATAACCGGTACGCTAGCAGTCTTCACGGTATCTTGTGAAGCCGCCACCGATTGGGCCGGCATTGAACGTGACGCAACCGCAGCAGAAGCCGCACGACGACTACCAATAAGCAGCGATACTAAAGGAGCCTGGCCTTGGGACAGGTCATCAAGGAGCTCCTGTATCCGATTCAGATACTTGTCGTTGACCCAATCAAGTACGAAACGATTGGGTGCATAAAGACGCAGCTCAGCCTGATCACCATCGACCTGCAGTGGTCGGATCCAGGTATTGAACTCTTGGGATGGTAGCTCATCACGCAAAAAATCGATGCATTGCTGCCAGAGTACAACCGACACGAATTCTCCCGGTCCTTCCATCAGGAACGACATTATTATGAAGCTGGAAAAGCGAACGACCTGCTCACTCAACCGGTTAAAACCAGAGTCCATTCTAGCCTCTTAAGGTGCTAGTTATCCACACTCTTACCGCCTTTCCGATAGGACAATACGAAGCTGAGAACGGATAGATTCAAAGATAAAAATAAAGATTTAAGACACGTTTATCCCAATCAATGCGGCCTGAGGCCTGTGTACAGGTGGCAAGGAGTTCTGTTGACAACAGGGCTCTATTCTTGTGGATAAAACCACCTGTGGATAGAGTGCCATTTTACCCACAAGGAGCGCACATCATGAGAACCCATCCAACAACCGTTTCCACACAAACTTTTCACCCGTGTAACTAACTGAATTTAATCCACTAATTAGGGTTACCCACAGAAACTCGGTTTACCATTAGCATTAACATCATTTGTCTTTAATAAAAGATCTTTTCTATATTGTTTTTAATGAGATACAGCACCAAATCGAATTGACCTGCACCCGGTTATTCTCTAGAATTGCCGGTCCCTTGAAGGGGCTCATTGCTCTAACGCGAATCAATCAGGTATCCGAAGATGAAAAGAACATTTCAACCCAGCGTTTTGAAGCGCAAGCGTAACCACGGTTTCCGTGCTCGCATGGCTACGTCTAACGGTCGCAACGTACTGGCACGTCGCCGGGCCAAAGGCCGCAAGCGCCTGTCAGCTTAAGTTCGGCAGAGCAGGTGGATCACGGTTTCGAAACTGAATTCAGACTTCTTACGTCTGCACAATTCAAGATCGTATTCGATGGAGCCACCCGCAAGACGTCGGGAGCCTGCGTTTTACTGCTGGCCAGACCCAATGAATTGGGTCACCCACGTCTTGGTTTGGTGATTGCCAAGAAAAGTGTTCGGCGCGCGGTTGATCGCAATCGAGTCAAGCGCATCGCCCGTGAATCGTTCAGGCTGAATAAGTCTGAACTGGGCACCCTGGACATCGTCGTCCTAGCCCGAAAGGGTTTGGGCGAACTTGATAACGCCGCGCTTCACGAAATGTACCAAGGCATGTGGCGCAAGCTGGCAAAGTCTGCTGACAAGCCACCCCGTTCACGCCAATCTGGACCCCCATCATCCAATGCGTAATATCGCAATCGGACTGATCAAGGTTTACCGATACGCTATCAGCCCGCTGATGGCCAGTCATTGTCGTTTCTATCCTTCCTGTTCCTGCTACGCGCAAGAGGCCATCGAGACCCATGGCCTGTTGCGTGGAAGTATGTTGAGTGCGAAACGACTGGGACGTTGTAATCCCTGGAACGCCGGGGGTTACGATCCTGTACCGCCTGCCACTGCCAATCATTCTTCTCAGATGAACAAGCCATGAACATGCAACGAAATATCCTCATAGCTGCCTTGCTCGTGATTTCCTATGTCATGGTCCTGCAGTGGAACAACGACTACGGCCAAACTGAACTGCCTGACGTCGCCACCAGTCAAACGGCAAACGTTTCGTCTACCAACGGTCTACCGTCTGATGTTCCGGCCGCTGCAGTGAACACGACTTCAAGCGGTCCTGCCGACGACGTTCCCACTGCTTTGGAGCCCGGTACGGAAGCAATGCCCGAGGCCCCAACGACAACGGCAGCCAACGGTAATCTAATCAGAATCGAAACGGATACTCTGCTCGTTGCAATCGATCCACGTGGTGGCGACCTGGTTGATCTTTCATTACCGCAATACCCGGTACGCAAAGATCGTCCTGACCTGCCGTTTCCAATTCTAGAGCGTTCTGCCAGCATGACCTATGTGGCACAGAGCGGGTTAACCGGCAAAAATGGTGTTGACGCTCGCCCCACCGGCCGACCCTTGTATAGCTCGCAACAGCAGAATTACAGCTTGGGTGATGAAAACCAGGTTGTAGTAGACCTACGCTACGAAGACGCTGGGATTGATTACATCAAGCGCTTCACTTTTACCCGCGGTAAATATCTGGTTGAAATCGACTACCTGATCAATAACCAGAGTAGCGATACCTGGAGCGGTAATCTTTACGGTCAGATCAAACGCGATCAAAGTCCTGATCCATCAAGCTCCAGTGCAACAGGTATGGCAACCTATCTAGGGGCGGCTTATTGGAGTGCTGATGACTCTTACACCAAGGTCAAGTTCTCCGATATGGACGACGCAGCTTTGCGTGAAACAGTCAGCGGCGGTTGGATTGCCTGGCTTCAACACTACTTCGTCAGTGCCTGGGTGCCACCTGCAGACCAACAGCACGTGTACCAGACACGCAAAGATAGCTCCGGAAATTACATCGTTGGCTTTACCAGCCCAGCCACTGTGGTGCCTGCTGGGGCGCGAGCAACAATTTCCGCTGATTTTTATGCAGGCCCCAAAATCCAAGATCGCCTAGAAGAGATATCTCCAGGTCTGGAACTGACAGTCGACTATGGGTTTCTCTGGTGGATTGCCCAGCCGTTATTCTGGGTACTGAGCTTTATCCATGGGTTCGTCGGCAACTGGGGCTGGAGCATCATCCTGCTGACTCTGCTGATAAAGTTGATCTTTTTCCCGCTATCAGCCACAAGCTATCGTTCAATGGCCAACATGCGTCGCGTTGCTCCCAAACTGGCAGCATTGCGCGAACAGCATGGCGACGATAAACAGAAAATGTCCCAGGGCATGATGGAGTTGTACAAGAAGGAAAAAATCAATCCGTTGGGTGGGTGTCTGCCCATTCTGGTGCAGATGCCGGTGTTTATTGCTCTGTACTGGACCCTGATGGAAAGTGTTGAAATGCGTCAAGCTGAGTGGCTTGGCTGGATCACTGACTTGTCTCTCAAGGATCCTTATTTCATCTTGCCGATTCTGATGGGCGCGACGATGTTCATTCAGCAGCAGTTGAACCCGTCACCTCCTGATCCGATGCAGGCCAAGGTGATGAAGATGCTGCCAATCGTTTTTACCTTCTTCTTCCTTTGGTTCCCAGCCGGTCTGGTGTTGTATTGGGTAGTCAACAATATGCTGTCGATTACTCAGCAATGGTACATTACCCGGCAGATCGAAAAAGGCGCTGCCGCCAAGAACTGACCATAAACAGGTCCAAGCAAACGCCCCGATTACGGGGCGTTTTGCTGTGAGTCATCCAGCCAACACGACCATCCGGAGCCGACCCATGAGCCTCAGCTATCACACCGATACCATTGCTGCGATCGCTACTCCCCCAGGACAGGGTGGCGTCGGCATTGTGCGAGTATCAGGCCCACACGCACTCCGGATCGCCCAGCACATCAGTCGACTGCAGCCACGGCCAAGACACGCCCACTACGGTACGTTCTGGCATGGCGATCATGCGCTAGACCAGGGCCTGACACTGTTCTTCCCCGGACCGCATTCCTTTACCGGCGAAGACGTACTTGAGCTACAGGGACATGGCGGTCCCGTGGTATTGGATCTGCTATTGAAAGCCTGTTTCGATGCCGGGGCCAGACCGGCTCGACCTGGTGAGTTCAGTGAAAGGGCTTTCCTGAATGACAAGCTTGATCTAGCCCAGGCTGAAGCCATTGCCGATCTGATTGAGGCCAGCTCCGAGCAAGCCGCGCGCAACGCCTTGCATTCCCTGCAGGGCGTTTTTTCCGCACGCGTGCATACCTTGATTGAAGCCCTTATTGGCCTGCGTATCTATGTTGAAGCCGCGATCGACTTCCCCGAGGAAGAAATTGATTTTCTGGCGGACGGTCACGTGCTTGGCCAACTACAAGCAATACGCGAACAGCTGCGGGGTGTACAACGGGAAGCGGGTCAAGGGGCATTATTGCGCGATGGTATGACGGTGGTCATTGCTGGCCGGCCGAACGCGGGGAAGTCCAGCCTGCTCAACGCCCTGGCAGGAAAGGATAGCGCCATTGTTACAGATATAGCCGGAACTACCCGGGATATCCTGCGCGAGCACATCCATATCGACGGTATGCCAGTGCATATTTTCGACACTGCAGGACTGCGAGATACTCAGGATCAGGTTGAGCGCATAGGCGTGGAGCGGGCAATGCTTGCGATAGCCGATGCCGATCGCATTTTGTTGATGGTCGATGCTTCACAACCCGAAGCTCGCCATCCGGATCAGCTTTGGCCTGAGTTTCTCACCACACCACCGGACCCCGCAAAAGTAACGCTGGTACTTAACAAAATCGATCTGACGGACGAAACCATTGGTCAGCATCAGGCTAATGATGGGAGCGTTACTCTGCGTTTAAGCGCACGCAGCGGCGAAGGGGTAGATATGCTGCGTGAACACCTGAAAAGCTGCGTGGGCTACATCCAGACCAACGAGAGTCTGTTCAGTGCACGCAGACGGCACCTTGAAGCACTGGACGAGGCAAGTGTGCTGCTCGATCACGGCCATTGGCAACTGACCACAGCGGGCGCTGGAGAATTGCTCGCAGAGGATCTGAGGATGGCCCAGCAGGTTCTGGGTAGCATCACCGGCGAATTCAGCGCTGACGATCTGCTGGGCCGCATCTTCTCGAGCTTCTGTATCGGCAAATAGCTTCACTCATGGGCAACAAAGATTCCCTCGTCCTTAAAAAACCTTGGCATAAACATTGTGTATAAGTGCCCTTAAGACTGGGTCAAATAGCTGTGTATAAAGTGTGTCTGAAATAGCCTGTGCATAACACGCCCACTTATACACAGGTAAACCACCCGAAAAGAACCCATCTCACTGCAGGAAACGCACAACCTTTCTTCGCTTGTATCTATTTGAAATATATGATTATTTATGGCTTACCCACAGATAATAGCTTTACCATTAGTATTAATAATATTAAGCTTTTTAAATCTTTTCTTTCTATAATCTATTAATAGTTAGCCTAATTCAGTTAAAATCCATTGTTCAAAAAACAGCCAATTCGAGGCTGTTTTTTTCTGTCACAGGCCCTATAATCAGCGCCCTTTTACAATCCCGGCGAGAGCCCGGAATGAGGTTAGCTGTGAATTTCCCAAGTCGTTTTGACGTGATCGTGGTAGGCGGAGGCCATGCCGGTACCGAGGCAGCGCTGGCAGCTGCTCGTATGGGTGTGAAAACACTTTTACTTACCCACAACGTTGAAACACTGGGACAGATGAGCTGCAATCCGGCCATCGGCGGTATTGGCAAAAGCCATTTGGTCAAGGAAATCGATGCACTGGGCGGCGCCATGGCCAGGGCCACAGATCGCGCCGGCATCCAGTTCAGGGTTCTCAACAGTCGAAAAGGTCCGGCGGTCAGGGCGACTCGAGCTCAGGCAGACCGGATTCTGTACAAAGCAGCCATTCGCGAGATACTCGAAAACCAGCCCAACCTGTGGATATTTCAGCAGGCCTGTGACGATCTGATTGTTGAGAATGATCAGGTGTGTGGTGTCGTAACCCAGATGGGTATGCGTTTTCATGCGCAGAACGTGGTACTTACCACAGGGACCTTTCTTGGCGGATTGATCCACATTGGTCTGGATAACTTTTCGGGTGGTCGCGCTGGAGATCCGCCAGCCATTACCTTAGCCAAGCGTCTGCGTGAGTTACCGCTGCGGGTAGATCGCCTTAAGACAGGCACTCCTCCGCGGATTGATGGGCGTTCGGTTGATTTCAGCAAGATGACTGCGCAACCAGGCGATACGCCGCTACCGGTAATGTCTTTTCTGGGAAACGTGGAAGAACATCCGCAGCAGGTCAATTGCTGGATTACCTATACCAACGAGCGTACCCACGAGATCATCCGAAATAACCTGGATCGCTCACCCATGTACACGGGTGTGATCGAGGGTGTTGGTCCGCGCTACTGTCCATCGATTGAAGACAAGATCCATCGCTTTGCCGATAAGAATCAACACCAGGTATTTATTGAGCCCGAGGGACTAACAACCCACGAGTTATACCCCAATGGAATTTCTACCTCCTTACCCTTCGATGTGCAGTTGCAGGTTGTACAGTCCATTGAGGGTATGGAAAATGCGCATATTCTGCGCCCTGGTTATGCCATTGAGTATGACTACTTTAATCCACAGGACTTGAAGTATTCGCTGGAAACAAAGGTCATTGGCGGACTGTTTTTTGCTGGGCAGATTAACGGTACAACGGGCTACGAAGAAGCCGCAGCACAAGGCTTGCTTGCCGGTATGAATGCCGCTCGGCGAGCAACTGATCAGGAAGCCTGGTGTCCACGCCGTGATGAAGCCTATATCGGTGTTCTGGTTGATGATCTCATCACTATGGGTACCCGCGAACCCTATCGCATGTTCACCTCGCGTGCCGAGTATCGTCTTGTACTACGCGAAGATAACGCCGATTTGCGTTTGACTGAAAAAGGCCGCGAAATAGGTCTGGTGGATGACCACCGGTGGGCCAGTTTCAGCGCCAAGCGCGAAGCGATTGATCTCGAACACCAGCGACTGCGTAGCACCTGGGTACAGCCTGCAAGTGATGCTGGTATAGCCTTTGCCAACACGTTTGCGACGCCTTTGAATCACGAATACAGTTTGCTCGATCTGTTGCGACGGCCTGAAGTGGATTATCAAACACTCTGCGAGCTGACCGGAAAAGTAGATATTGCTGCTGATGTGGCTGAACAGGTCGAGATTCATACCAAATACGCGGGTTATATCGAGCGTCAGCAGGAAGAAATAAATCGATTGCGGCAAAATGAGCAGACAAAGTTGCCACAGAGTCTGGATTACCTGGCTTTGAACGGCCTCTCTAATGAGATAAAGCATAAACTCGCTGATGTGCGCCCGCAAACGCTGGGACAAGCCTCACGAATACCGGGTGTGACCCCAGCAGCTATCAGTTTGCTACTGATACATTTGAAGAAACGCGGTGCTGCAATCACCAGTCTTGCGCGTGAGGCTTGAATCCAGTGTCTGACCACGCAGGCGAGCTGAGTAGAGGAGCCACGGAGCTTGGTATCCCATTGACCGAGACACAGGGTCAGCAATTGCTTGCGTACCTTGAACTGCTGCACAAATGGAACAAGGCCTATAATCTGACCGCTGTGCGCGATCCGGACGAAATGGTCAGCCGACACCTACTAGATAGTTTGAGTATTCTGCGGTTCATCGAGGGTCATAATTGGCTCGATGTGGGTAGTGGTGGTGGAATGCCGGGTATTATTCTGGCGATCATGCGGCCGGAAACGAGTTTCATGCTGCTCGATAGCAATGGTAAGAAAACGCGCTTCCTGACCCAGGTGAAACTCGAGTTGGGATTGGCTAATCTGAAAGTGACGCAGGGACGAGTCGAAGCCTTCCAGACCGAAGACGTCTTTGATGGTATTGTTTCGCGAGCTTTCAGTTCGCTGGCCGACTTTACCCAGATGACTCGTCATCTGAGTCACTCACAAACCCGTTGGCTGGCGATGAAAGGACAATACCCGGATGAGGAGTTGGCAGCTTTGCCGGTCGATTTCGACGTAGAGCAGAGTACTCGGTTAGTTGTGCCGGGTTGCCAGGGCAGCCGACATTTGCTGATACTACGACGCCAGGTTCAGGCCGTGAACGGATAGGAGATCATTGTGGGCAAGGTATTGGCAATAGCCAACCAGAAAGGCGGTGTCGGCAAGACCACCACGTGTATCAACCTGGCAGCTTCGCTCGCAGCAACCAAACGCAAGGTGCTTCTGGTTGATCTCGACCCTCAGGGCAATGCGACCATGGGCAGCGGCATCGACAAAGCCGGTCTCGAGAACTCCATTTACGAATTGCTCACTGACCGCTGTGATTTTAACCAGGCAATGCAACGATCGGAAACGGGTGGTTACGATCTGCTGCCTGCTAACGGCGATCTCACCGCCGCAGAGGTCGAATTGCTAGCGATGAAGATGAAAGAAAGTCGTCTTCGTTATGCGCTGGCCTCGGTACGCAACAATTACGATTTCGTGTTAATCGACTGTCCTCCCTCGCTGAATATGCTGACCGTCAATGGACTGGTCGCAGCAGACGCCGTAATCATACCTATGCAATGCGAATATTATGCGTTGGAAGGTTTGTCAGCATTGGTAAATACCATTCAACGCATTGCTGCGGTACTCAATCCATCCCTGAAGATAGAGGGATTATTACGTACCATGTATGACCCGCGAAACAGTCTTACGCTGGATGTGTCGGCTCAGCTAACCAGTCATTTTGGTGAGCAGCTGTACCAGACAGTCATCCCTCGCAATGTTCGTCTCGCCGAGGCGCCCAGTTTTGGTATGCCAGCGCTTACATATGACAAGCAGTCCCGTGGTGCAGTAGCCTATCTGGCACTTGCCGGCGAAGTAGTGAGGCGCAATAAGCAGGCTGCCCGGGCAACCGCCCAGGCGAGCGCGAACGACTAATCGAAAAAGGACGATAGACGCATGGCGGTCAAGAAACGCGGCTTGGGGCGGGGACTCGATGCTTTGCTGGGGCAACCCAACAGTACCGGGAAAGACACCGAAGCCCAGGAGCAACAGCTCAAGGACTTGCCCGTTGATCTGATTCAGCGTGGCAAGTACCAGCCGCGTCGAGACATGGACCCACAGGCTTTGGAAGAGCTGGCTAATTCGATCCGTGTGCAGGGTGTTATGCAGCCTATCGTGGTCAGACCCATCGCCGACGGTCGATTCGAAATTATCGCCGGCGAGCGTCGTTGGCGCGCGACGCAACAGGCGGGCCTTGATTCCATCCCCGCCGTAATCCGCGATGTTCCCGATGAAGCGGCCATTGCTATGGCGTTGATTGAGAATATACAGCGTGAAGATCTCAATCCGATTGAAGAAGGTATTGCACTGCAACGTCTGCAGCAGGAATTTGAACTGACCCAGCAACAGGTAGCGGACGCGGTAGGTAAGTCACGCGTCAGCATTACTAATTTGTTACGTCTTATGTCACTGCCGGAGGATGTCAAGCTCCTGCTTGAACGTGGCGACCTGGAAATGGGCCATGCCCGGGCTTTGCTTGGCCTGCCAGCAGAACAGCAGACGCAGGCAGCCCGTCAGGTGGTTGCCAAAGGATTGACCGTGCGCCAGACCGAAGCCTTGGTCAGGCAATGGCTCAATCCCCGTCGTGAACCTGGGGATACCCGCGCCAATCCCGATATAGAGAGACTGGAACAGGATCTGGCTGAGCGTATTGGTGCCGCTGTCAGTATCCAGCATGGGGCCAAGGGTAAAGGTAAGTTGGTTATTAGTTACAGCTCGCTGGATGAGCTTGATGGCGTTCTTATGCATATTAAGTAAAACGCATTAATCTGGTAGTGAGCTATACCGGTGCATTTTGCCGGTTACTGTTGAACCTGAACTTTTTTCAACCTATACTCCTCGCGCTATTTAACTGACGTAAATGCACCAGTGTGTTGCAATCAGCAACTTGAAAAGAAGCAAAAAGTTACTCCTGCGAGGCGGTTGTATGGACGCAAGAACGCCCAACAAAACTCCGTTTCGTCAGTTGCCCGCTTTTCCGGTACTGTTTTTGCAATCTGTGGTTGCTGTGATGGCAGCTATGATCCTGTGGGTTTTCCAGGGTCATGTGGCCGGATATTCCGGCTTGCTCGGGGGGCTGGTTGGCCTACTCCCCAATATCTATTTTGCGTATCGGGTTTATCGCTATAGCGGGGCCCGGTCAGCACGTGTCATCGTCAAGGAGTTTTACTCTGGCGAGGCAGGCAAGATAATTTTGACAGCCGCACTTTTTGTGCTGGTGTGGGTAGGTGTTGATCCCCTAGAGCCGACCGCGGTGTTCGCCGGTTATCTCGCGGTACTGGCAGTGGGGGCCAGCGCACTACTCATCGTCCGACGTTTTCAAAAGCATTGAGTTAGAGGCAAATATGGCAACTTCTTCAGCGGATTATATCCAGCACCATTTGCAGAACCTGACTTACGGTAAACTGCCGGCAGATTATGTGCGCGCGGATGGCACTATTCTGGAGCAAACGACCTGGACGATGGCAAAAAGCGGCGTTGAAGCATCAGACATGGGATTCATGGCGTTTCACGTTGATACCCTTGGCTGGTCGGTCTTCATGGGGCTGGTTTTTTTGTTTATTTTTCGTATGGTAGCCAAAACCGCGACTGCGGGTGTCCCGGGTAAAACCCAGAACATGGTTGAGATGGTTGTCGAGTTTATCCAAGGCGTGGTCAAGGATACGTTTCATGGCCGCAATGCGCTTGTCGCACCGCTGGCTCTGACGATTTTCGTCTGGGTATTTCTGATGAATTCGCTGAAATGGATTCCCGTCGACTATATACCTGGTCTGGCGAGTGTTCTGGGTCTGGACTACTTCAAGATTGTGCCCACTGCTGATCCCAATGGTACTTTTGGCATTTCCCTAGGCGTCTTTATCCTGATCATTTACTACAGCTTCAAGGTGAAGGGCTTTGGCGGTTTTATCAAGGAACTCTCCTTCACGCCTTTCAAGCATTGGGCTCTGATTCCGTTCAACCTGTTCCTTGAAATTCTCGGCTTGTTGACTAAGCCCTTGAGCCTGGCACTCCGACTGTTCGGTAACATGTATGCCGGTGAAGTCGTGTTTATTCTGATTGCCCTGTTACCCTTCTACCTCCAGTGGGGGTTGAATGTGCCATGGGCCATCTTCCATATTCTTGTAATTCCGCTGCAGGCCTTTATCTTTATGGTGCTGACTGTGGTGTACCTGAGTGGTGCTCATGAGGATGCTCACTGACCCACTCGAACCGTGTTCAATCAATGACAAACCTTGAACTGCAACTTTGAACTTTAGGAGTAATTATGGAACTCGTAATCATGTCTGCCGCCATCATGATCGGTCTGGGCGCTCTGGGTACTGGTATTGGCTTCGCCCTGTTGGGTGGCAAGCTGCTGGAATCTACAGCCCGTCAGCCTGAGTTGGGTCCGCAGCTGCAAACCAAGACCTTCCTGATGGCTGGTCTGCTCGACGCTGTGCCAATGATCGGTGTTGGTATCGCGATGTACCTGATCTTCGTTGTTGCCCCTGGCGTTGCCGCTTAATTCAATTTGATCTTCGGTGGGGTTACTTATGACAAGTATCCCGCCGAAACATCATCTGGATCGACACATCCGGGACTCAACGAATAGCACGAGGTAAATCGCTGTGAATATTAATCTGACGCTGTTTGGTCAAACGATTGCCTTCGCTATTTTTGTCTGGTTCACCATGAAGTATGTATGGCCGCCGATCACGCAAGCCATGCATGAACGCCAGAAAAAAATCGCCGAAGGCCTGGATGCGGCTGGCCGCGCCCAGCGTGACCTGGACCTAGCCCAGGAGAAAGCTTCCCAGACCCTGCGTGAGACCAAGGAACAGGCTACTCAGATCATCGAGCAAGCTAACAAGAGTGCCAACCTCATTATTGAGGAAGCGAAAGGCCAGGCACGTTCCGAAGGTGAACGCTTGATTACAGCTGCCAAGGCTGAAATCGAACAGGAAGTAAATCGCGCTAAGGATGAACTCCGTGCCCAGGTAGCCGTACTGGCTGTACAAGGTGCTGAGCAGATTCTTGGATTCGAAGTGGATGCTAAGGCACACAGTGAGCTGGTTAACAAACTGGCCGCACAACTCTAAGCGAGGCGAGCAATGGCTACTATCAATACGCTAGCTCGACCTTATGCGAAAGCGGCGTTCGAGTTCGCTTCTGCTGCCAATATGCTGGATGCCTGGTCGGGTATGCTAGCGTTGGCGGTCGCAGCGGTCCAAGACGACGCTTTTGCTCAGAGGATGCGCAATCCCGGCTTGACCGATGAGCGCAAAGCGGACGACCTGCTCATGGTGTGTGAAGGTCATATTGACGAGGGGTTCGGCAATTTTGTCAGAACGCTTTCTGATCATGATCGCTTGCCCCTGATCCCGGTAATTGCCGAGCTTTACGAGCAGCACAAGGCAGAACACGATCGCCGCGTGGCAGTAGAGGTGGAATCCGCCTTTGAGCTGAGCGACGATCAACAGAAAACGCTGGCAACCGCATTATCGAAGCGGTTAGACCGGACAGTAACTCCTCATGTGACCATCAACCCGGCCTTGATAGGCGGTGTGTTGATTCGTGCGGGTGACCTGGTCATCGACGGTTCGGTCCGCGGCAAGCTGGATAAGCTGGCCGAGGCGTTGAAATCCTGATTTGAGGGACATGGCATGCAGCAATTGAATCCTTCCGAAATTAGCGAAATTATCAAGCAGCGCATCGAAAAGCTCGATGTGTCTTCGCAGGCTCGCAATGTTGGCACCATCGTCAGTGTTTCTGACGGTATCGTGCGCATTCACGGCCTTGCTGATGTGATGTACGGTGAAATGATTGAGTTTCCCGGTGGCGTATACGGTATGGCACTGAACCTGGAGCAGGACTCCGTGGGTTCGGTCGTGCTGGGCGACTATCTGGGTCTCGCTGAGGGTATGACCGCCAAATGTACCGGTCGTATTCTTGAAGTCCCGGTAGGTCCGGAATTGCTTGGTCGCGTTGTTGACGCCCTGGGTAACCCGATCGACGGTAAAGGTGTGATCGACGCCAAGTTGACCGACGCAGTCGAGAAAGTGGCGCCGGGTGTGATCTGGCGTAAGTCGGTAGACCAGCCAGTTCAGACGGGCTACAAGTCAATCGACGCCATGATCCCGATCGGCCGTGGTCAGCGTGAGCTGATCATCGGTGACCGTCAGACAGGTAAGACGGCTATTGCGATCGACGCGATCATCAATCAGAAAGATTCCGGCATCAAGTGTGTGTACGTAGCCATTGGTCAGAAGCAGTCGACCATCGCCAACGTTGTACGCAAACTTGAAGAGAACGGCGCGATGAGCAACACGATCGTCGTCGCAGCTTCAGCTTCCGAGCCTGCTGCTCTACAGTTCCTGGCTCCTTACTCTGGTTGTACCATGGGAGAATACTTCCGTGACCGTGGTGAAGACGCGCTGATCATTTATGATGATCTCTCCAAGCAGGCAGTGGCATATCGTCAGATTTCCCTGTTGCTGCGACGTCCACCAGGTCGTGAAGCCTACCCCGGCGACGTGTTTTATCTCCACAGCCGTCTTCTGGAGCGCGCATCGCGCATCTCCGCGGACTATGTCGAGAAGCTCACCAACGGTGAAGTGAAGGGCAAGACCGGTTCGCTGACTGCTTTGCCGATCATTGAAACACTGGCCGGTGACGTATCCGCTTTTGTACCGACAAACGTGATTTCGATTACCGACGGCCAGATCTTCCTGGAATCCAACCTGTTCAACGCAGGCATCCGCCCGGCTGTTAACGCAGGTGTATCGGTATCCCGCGTAGGTGGTGCTGCTCAGACCAAGATCATCAAGAAACTGTCCGGTGGTATTCGTACTGCGCTGGCTCAGTATCGTGAACTGGCGGCCTTTGCACAGTTTGCTTCTGACCTCGATGAGGCTACCCGAAAGCAGCTTGAGCACGGACAACGCGTGACAGAACTGATGAAACAGGGCCAATACGCGCCCATGTCGGTTGCTGAAATGGCCATAGTTCTGTACGCAGCTGAAAAGGGCTTCCTGACAGACGTTGAGATGAACAAGATCGGCGCGTTCGAGAAGGCGCTGCTGGCCTACTTCAAGCGTGACAAGGCCGAGCTGGTTGCCAAGATCAACGAGAAGGGCGACTACAACGACGAGATCGAAGCCGGTATCAAGTCTGGCATCGAGAACTTCAAGGCGACCCAGAGCTGGTAAGCCGAGCGCGGAGCCTGACGAGTTCAGGCTCCGCATCGTGCGATCTGGCCGCAGGCTAACCTGAAAGGTGAGACATGGCAGGCGCAAAAGAGATACGCGGTAAAATTTCGAGTATCAAGAGTACTCAGAAGATCACCAGCGCCATGGAGAAAGTGGCGGTCAGCAAAATGCGCAGAGCACAACAGCGCATGGCTGCCAGTCGACCCTACGCTGAGCGCATTCGTCAGGTTATCGGCCATTTGGCCAATGCCAACCCCGAGTATCGTCACCCGTTCATGCAAGAGCGTGAAGTAAAACGGGTAGGCTATATCGTGGTTAGTACGGATCGTGGTCTGTGCGGGGGCCTGAACTCCAATTTGTTCAAGGCTCTTATTACGAACATGAGAGAGTGGCGTGATCGTAACGTCGAGACCGAGTTGTGCGTTATTGGCTCCAAGGGCTCCACGTTCTTCCGGACCTACGGCGGTAACGTCGTCGCTGCGATCAACAACCTGGGTGAAAAGCCCTCGCTGAACGATCTCATTGGTAGCGTCAAGGTGATGCTTGATGGTTACAACGAAGGTCGAATCGATCGTCTTTATCTGGTCTCCAACTCGTTCGTCAACACCATGGTGCAACAGCCCAAGGTGGAGCAGATGATTCCATTGGTTCCCGCTGACAAAGAGGAACTCAAGGGTCATTGGGACTATGTTTACGAGCCAGACGCAAACGAGTTGCTGGATGGACTGTTGACCCGTTATATCGAGTCGCAGGTGTATCAGGCAGTGATCGAGAACAACGCCAGCGAACAAGCGGCACGTATGATCGCGATGAAGAGTGCGACTGATAATGCGGGCGATATTATCGACAGCCTGCAGCTTATATATAACAAGGCCCGTCAGTCAGCGATCACCCAGGAAATTTCGGAAATCGTCGGCGGCGCCGCCGCGGTCTCCTGAGACCCGGTCAGACGATAGCGGTTTCATACCACTTAGAGGAACCAAACATGAGTAGCGGACGTATCGTTCAAATCATCGGTGCCGTCATCGACGTGGAATTCCCACGCGACGGCGTGCCGAAGATATATGACGCGTTGCTGGTAGACGAAAAGGGCCTGACCCTTGAAGTTCAGCAGCAGCTCGGTGATGGCATTGTACGGACCATCGCCATGGGTACCACCGAAGGTGTCAAGCGCGGCCTGGCCGTGTCCAGCACCGGCGCAGCCATTTCTGTACCGGTGGGTGTCAAGACCCTGGGTCGGATCATGGATGTGTTAGGTAACCCGATTGACGAAGCGGGTCCAATTGGCGAAGAAGAGCGCTGGGGCATCCATCGTCCTGCACCTTCCTACGCGGACCAGGCCAGCTCCAACGAACTCCTGGAAACCGGCATCAAGGTTATCGACCTGATCTGCCCGTTCGCCAAGGGTGGTAAAGTGGGCTTGTTCGGTGGCGCCGGTGTCGGCAAGACCGTCAACATGATGGAACTGATCCGTAACATCGCCATTGAGCACAGCGGTTATTCCGTGTTTGCTGGTGTTGGCGAGCGGACTCGTGAAGGTAACGATTTCTATCACGAGATGAAAGATTCCAACGTACTGGACAAGGTAGCGCTGGTTTACGGTCAGATGAACGAGCCTCCGGGTAACCGTTTGCGCGTCGCCCTGACAGGCCTGACCATGGCCGAGAAGTTTCGTGAGGAAGGACGTGACGTACTGTTGTTCATCGACAACATCTATCGTTACACCCTGGCCGGTACCGAGGTATCCGCACTGCTGGGCCGTATGCCTTCAGCAGTAGGTTATCAGCCGACTCTGGCCGAGGAGATGGGTGTTCTGCAGGAGCGTATTACTTCCACCAAGCAGGGTTCCATTACGTCGATCCAGGCGGTATACGTACCAGCCGATGACTTGACCGACCCCTCGCCAGCAACCACCTTCGCCCACCTAGACGCGACCGTGGTATTGTCCCGTGATATCGCGTCCTTGGGTATCTATCCTGCGGTCGATCCGTTGGACTCCACCTCCCGTCAGCTGGATCCTCAGGTGATTGGTCAGGAGCACTACGATACTGCTCGCGGCGTTCAGTATGTTCTACAGCGCTACAAGGAGCTGAAGGACATCATTGCGATTCTAGGTATGGACGAGCTGTCCGAAGAAGACAAGCAACTGGTAGCCCGCGCTCGTAAGATCCAGCGCTATCTGTCGCAGCCATTCTTCGTGGCCGAAGTCTTCACCGGTGCAACGGGTAAGTATGTTTCGCTCAAGGACACCATTCGTGCCTTTAAAGGCATTCTGGATGGCGAGTTCGACCACCTGCCAGAGCAGGCGTTCTATATGGTCGGCACTATCGATGAAGCCATCGAGAAAGCGAAGAAAATGTAATGCGAGCGCCCGCGAAAGCGGGCGCAGAATCGAGGCAATGAAATGGCTATGACAGTGCACTGCGATATCGTTAGCGCGGAAGAAGAGCTGTTTTCAGGTCTGGTGGAGATGGTCATAGCGCACGGCAATATGGGTGACTTGGGTATTCTGCCCGGCCATACGCCGTTGCTTACTGATCTGAAGCCGGGCCCGGTTCGGGTCATCAAACAAGATGGCAGCGAAGAGATATTTTATATCTCAGGCGGCTTCATTGAGATTCAGCCGAGCATGGTCAAAGTGCTTGCCGACACGGCTGTCCGCGCCGGCGACATTGACGAAGCTGCTGCTGTAGAAGCAAAAAAAGCCGCAGAAAAAGCGTTGAGCGAGAAAGGCGCCGAGTTCGATTACGGAACTGCCTCCGTTCGTCTGGCCGAGGCCGCAGCTCAGCTGCGTACAGTCCAGGAATTACGCAAGAAATACGGTGGTAGAGCGCCTAACAACCGCGGATAAGATGACAAGCAAAAAAGGCAGCCTAGGCTGCCTTTTTTGTGTCTGAGCTTTGCCGACGATCTGCTACATGCGAGCTGTCAGTAATTTGCTATCCTCCAAACACTTTTATTCAGTTATGGTTTTCCTATGATATTGGACATCGTTATTCTCGCTGCCGGACAAGGCACACGTATGCGCTCCGCGCTTCCCAAAGTCTTGCATTCGGTGGCAGGCAAGTCGATGTTAGGACACGTTATCGATTGCGCACGAGCACTCTCGCCGCGACGCATCCATGTTGTTATAGGGCATGGTGCCGACCTGGTGCGTGAGACGCTGGATGGCAATGATCTGAACTGGGTGCTTCAGGGTGAGCAGCTGGGTACTGGTCATGCTGTGGCGCAAGCACTTCCTCACATTATTGATGCTGATCAGATCCTCGTGTTGTACGGCGATGTGCCATTGCTCAGAAGCGAGACACTGCAACGATTGAGTACTCAAGCCGGTCCAAGCACATTGGGTCTACTGACCGTCACGATGAACGACCCCACAGGTTATGGCCGCATTGTTCGTGACGGGGCAGGAGAGGTTCAAGCCATCGTTGAGCAAAAGGATGCCAGTGCGGAGCATCTACTGATTACCGAAGCCAACACTGGAATCATGGCGTTGCCTGGCAAACAGGCATCGGGCTGGCTTACCAGTTTGTCAAATGACAACGCTCAGGGAGAATACTATCTCACCGATGTGGTGGCACTGGCGGTCGCTAGCAAGACGGGCATCGAGGTTGCGCAGCCCAAAGATGAAGTGGAAGTGATGGGCGCCAATAACCGTCAACAGCTCTCAGTTCTGGAGAGATATTTTCAAGCGCGCGAGGCACTGCGCTTGATGACTGAAGGGGTAACGCTGTCCGATCCAGCGCGGCTGGACGTGCGCGGTGATATTGTGGTCGGGCGCGATATCTTCATGGATATCAATGTGGTGCTGGAGGGGCAGGTCACCATTGAGGACGACGTCGAGATCGGCCCCAACTGCGTTATACGCAACAGCGTGATACGCCGTGGCAGCGTGATCAAGGCGTTTAGTCATCTAGATGGCGCCGACGTTGGCGAGTCATGCGACATTGGTCCGTATGCCCGTCTGCGGCCAGGTACGCGCCTTGGCCAGGGAGCGAAAGTTGGTAATTTTGTTGAAACCAAGAAGGCTGATATAGGCGCTGGCTCCAAAATCAACCACCTGTCTTATGTTGGTGATGCGCTGATAGGGGAGCTGGTCAATATTGGCGCCGGTACCATCACATGTAATTACGACGGGGTGAACAAGTCCGTTACGCACATCGGTGACGATGTCTTTATCGGGTCCAATACCGCCTTGGTTGCGCCGGTCAGCATTGGTGCTGGTGCTACCACCGCCGCAGGATCGACGATTACCCAGGATGTTCCGGCCGGTGCTCTTGCGGTTGCTCGTAGCCGACAACGGTCAATCGAAAACTGGAAGCGACCCGTCAAGAAAGACAGCTAGCTCCCTTCGGATGAACCCTGAGGAGTCATTGCTCTGGTGGCGTTATGCTACATTGAAACATATTGTGTGCATGTAATGGAGATACGGGTGACATTGATTCCTCTTACGGAAAAAGACATCAAGATAGGTACACCGCTGCCATGGGACCTATTGGATGTCGAAGGCAAGATTTTGATGGAGCAATCGCACATCGTCGACAGTCAGCCGCTATTGGACCAGTTATTCAAGTTGGGCATATTTCGCGCTGCACCTGAGCGTAATGCGGCGGAAGAGAAACTCGCTGAAGAAAGTGGATCACCCGCGAACGAAATGCAGATTTCCTCGCTCGCGCAGATTCAGCTTGCTCCCGGTGATCTGGTGCAACTACAAACGTTGCATGCCAACCACACCGAACGTTATCAGGTGAAAATGCTCGGCTTCCATGCACCTATTAGCATATTAGTGACAAGTCCGACTTCACAGGGAAAGCTGGTTTTCATCAAGGAAGGGCAGCAGTTTCTTGTTCGCGGATTCGTCGGCAAGGATGCTGTTGCATACAAGACCCGAGTCATCAAATCGAATCTATCACCGTTTCCCTACTTGCATCTTGCCTACCCCGAGTCCGTCCAGTCGATGCGTATTCGCGGTTCAGCGCGAGTCCCGGTAGAACTGGTAACGTCGGTTCAGGCACCGCGTGGCAAAGGCTCGGCCAAAATAGTTGATCTCAGCTGGGGTGGTGCACGGATGTTGTCACCTCAGTCAGTCGCTGATAAAGGTGACGATGTGACCCTGGCATTTCGAATAAATCCTTCGGGGCTTGATGTCTATCTGACCATCAAGGCAAAAGTGCGCGCGGTGAGTCGGGATGAAATTAACGCCGGGGTCGTAGCAACAGGGGTCGAGTTCGTAGACTTAAATGATCAGGATCGGTTGTATCTGACGAACATGGTCTATCAGAACCTGTTGAAGGATAACCTGTGAGGCCACGTTTGTTGGTTATGCTCAAAGGGGCTGGTTATTCGAGTGCATGGCTAATCCGATGCCTGGCACTCGCGATCATGGCAGGCTCTGCAGCGGCTCAATCAGGTACAACGCCGGTCATGGAGTTGGATCTTGCTGGAAGTCTTTTCCAGGTAGATTATGTGGCCGACCCTGACTCGCGCCGTGAGGGATTGATGGGACGCACCGCGCTCGCGGCGGGAACCGGCATGTTGTTTGATTTCCCCGAAGGAACTCGTCCAGCAATCTGGATGCGAAACATGCTCATCAGTCTGGACTTGGTATATATCGACCAGAGCGGCAAGATAGCGCAGATATTCCGTCAGGTACCGCCCTGTAGAACCCTGCCTTGCGAGATATACCGCGCGGCTCAACCTATACGATTTGTACTGGAAGTGCCTGCGGGAACCGCTGACACTTTGTCGCTGGCAGTCGGCCAGGTGTTGGCTATGGACGCGCTTGCCCGAATGCCGGCGCCCCGTGAGTGATTGAGTATCCGCATCACTATGACCCCTGCCAGACACCCTTGCTGATCTGCTCGCAATAACCCTTCAGAACCGGTGCATCCGCTGGATCACTGTAGTAATGAATCGATTGCTCATAGGCCACGCCTTGCGCCTTGGCTCCTTGGCAGATGCCATAGGCGCCTTCCGGACAGGTGTCTTGCAACTTAATGTCAAAACGGCGATCAGGAATCTTCGGTTGGCAGAAGCTGTTGTTGAACAGCGTTTCAGGAATACTTATATTTTGCTGGCACATTCGAATCGGCAGTTCATCATCGTCGGACGTGATAATGCAGGCTTCGGCCAGAATTTGAGGGCTGAAGAGGCTCATCGAAACGGCGAATAAGAGAGCAGGCATTCTCATGACCAGGTCCTTGGGTCTAATGCAGGCGTTAGGATCAGTGCAGCGCGCAGTGCGTATTCAAGTTTATCGCGGGCAAGGGGGGCTGTAGCAATCAGCTCCAACCGATTGTCCTGTCTCCATTCGCTGGCTTGCCATTCTCCAGTGTTGCCATCCAAGCCATTGAACGTGAACCAGCCCTCGTCCGTATGTAACGCGCCTTTGGCTCTTTGCCACTGGAAGGAGGCAAGCCAGTCGTGGACCGCTGCAAACCTGAAGGTTGAGTGCGGGTGCATCTTCCAGCCGATGCTATGGTAATCCCCGTGTTGCCGAGCAAGACAGTGCCAGTCCAGTGCATCACGCCAGATCTCGCCTGGTAGCACGCTATCGTGGGACATTACTTGGGGCGCGGTATGCAGTGATGGTGTTGGTGCGAGCGGCAGCTGTGTTAATGACAGATTAGCCTGTAGACAAAAAATGCTGGGGGTGGGAAGTAACTGATCAGCTAGCCAAGAGCGTTCATGCAACGACAGATTTTCTGCTTTATTCAGTACAACCAGACCGGCCAGAGGCAGTGCTTGCTGTTGAGCCGGGACCAGTTTGTGCCCAGAGACTAGTTTTGGCGCGTCAAGCACCATTACCAGCGGCTGTAATGCGAGCGTACCTTGCCAGGGCGGTGCGGCCAATTGTTGCAGAAGATTCTGTGGATGGCCAAGACCTGATGCCTCGATGAACAAGCGATGAGGGCGAACCTTGCGTAGCAGTCGACCCAGGCCGACCTGGAAGGGCACGCCGTTGACGCAGCATAGACAGCCGCCCGGTATTTCAGCCAGTTGAATTCCAGAGTCTGAGGTTTTCAGCAGCGCTGCATCGATGCCGACCTCGCCGAACTCGTTGATCAGAATCGCCCATTGCTCGTTATCAGGGCGTTGCTTCATCAAATTGCGCAGCAAAGTTGTTTTACCTGAGCCCAATGGGCCGGCAATAAGGTGCGTCGGGACATTTTCGATAAGGGGTGTTTGGCTCATGGCGACAGCATACCGTTTGGCATCGGGGGGTTCCACGTGGAACCAAGAGACAAAAGCTCGAAGTAGCTCTTACTCCAGCGAGCCATAGGCAACATCGGGACCGCCGCCGGGAAACGGGTGCGGAGCCAGCTCGATATGTCGTAGTCTCGGCCCGTACAGTTCGATATAGCCGTTATAACGCCGCTCGCCAGTGACCGTGAATTCAAACCCATAGTAGCGAACGATCCCAAGGCGTAGTCCTTTGCTACGCCCAATACGCAACTTGTTCAGATAAATGCTCTCGTCGAGTAACTGTACGTCAGCCTGTTTGCAATGTTGCCGCACCAGGATCAGAGCCTGGTCGCGTAGGCCAAAACCACGCCAGATCCAGGCACCGATAAGACCCATCAGCATCAGAAGAGCCACGTGCCTCAAGTCAAACATCTGCGGTTCCCTTATGAAGATCCTCTGTCCAGAGCACGACGCGGTTACGTCCACTCGATTTAGCCCTGTATAAGGCTTGGTCAGCGCGTTTAAACAGGCTGTCGAGTGTATCACCCGGTTGCCAGGCTGCCACGCCAGCACTGACCTGCAAACCGAAGGACTCCGTACCCTGGTGCATAACCAATGCGCTGAACTCCTCCCTCAGGCGTTCGAGCAACAGTATGGACGCTGCCGCATCGGTCTCCGCTAGAAGCAGTACAAATTCCTCGCCACCGAAGCGAGAAAAGATATCACCCTGGCGCATCAGAGCGCGGCAGAGATCTGCAAATTGTTGAAGGGCCTGGTCGCCTGCCAAGTGGCCATACTCGTCATTGATACGTTTGAAATGGTCCAGATCGAGTACCGCGAGACTCAACGGGCGCTTATAGCGGTCCGCTCGTTTGAGCTCGAGTTGCGCCTGAGCATTGAATGCGCGGCGATTTAGCGCAGAGGTTAACGAATCCTGGGTAGCAAGCAATAGCAGCTGTTCTTCTAACGCTTTGCGATGGGTGACATCCCTAATTTCCACCACCAAGTCGTCGCTTTCGTCGCTGAGTTGAGCAATGCTTATCTCGGCTGGGAAATGCTGGCCACTGGCATGCAGTGCATCAACGTCCAATTGACTGGCTTGAGGGCGTGAGAGGTGATCCTGAATCAAGTCGTGACTCTGGCTGGGGAATAGGGTTAATACCGGTTGTTGAAACAAGCGTTTGCGCGATAGACCGCTGAGCTCTTCAAGGCGTTTGTTGGCATCCTGAATGAGTCCGGTCTTGACGATCATGACGGCGGATGTAGAGGCGCCAAGCAAGCGCTCGAAGCGCATGGCATTACTCCGCGCCTGCTCGGCATGCAATTGGCTGTTGGCAAGGATGCGTTGCATGGTCATCAGCGTAACCCCGATAAAACCCATGACCAAAGCAGGGATGGCGAAATTGTAGGGCAGCAGGTAACTGAACGACTCATACGGATTGACATAGGGCGAGCCTTGCCACCAGTCGCGATAACCCAAAACGCCGCGTACCAGGGTAACACCGGAATAAATCAGCAGGCTGATACCGACGAGAAGACGGGCCGGACGCGTGGCCGGATCCGACTTCTCACGCAACAATAGCCAGATGGCCTGTATCGGCAGCAGGCCGGCAATCGTCGAATAGACTCCCATGAGAAAGTCCGAATTGCCGCTGAACATCCAGTAATGGATATTGAACAGAACAATCAGGCTCACACTGAGGGGTACGATCCACCATGGTAAGGGTCGACCCATAAAGCGAAAAATGCCCAGTAGGAACAATGCCTCGCCTGCCAACTGTCCCGCGTTTCCCAGCACATTCAATGTCGGGCTACCGGTCAAGATGAAGCCGATAAACAGCATGATACCGCCAATCAGCGACCAACTGCCGGCCATCCAGAACCCAGGGCCAGAATAGGGACGAGACATACGCCATAGGGCCGTTGACGCAATGGCTACGGCAAACAGCAAACATAGGCCCAACAGCATGGGTGAGTAGTACAGCAAGTGGGGTTACCTATAACGCATTTATTGGGCGAGTATAGCTGTTGCTGAGCGCTCGGTCGCGGTTAGGGCTGATGTCGATTAAGCGCGAATGGTTTGCAATTCAGACTGAGACGCTCGGCTGTTGTTTGACTGACAACACCCGTATGCAGTTAGGATGAGGATAATGCCAGCTAATATTCAGATCCCAGAAACGGACGCCGTAGTGGCGTTCCGCAGTCGGTCGCTGGTAGGCCGGTTTGGGATCTTGCGCGAGGCATTGTTCTATCAGCTCGACAACCGGCTGTTGCAAACGTTCGGCGTGCTCGCGCGCAGCCTGCCAAGCGATATTATCCCAGGTCACGGGTATCAGGTCGGGCACCGTTGCCGCCATACCGTTATGCGCCTGCGGCACACTGTCGGCGTAAGGTACATAGGGTTTGATATCGAGCACTGGTGTGCCGTCGAGCAAGTCGATACCTGAAATCAGCAGATGTCCCGGTTCGATACTGTCGAGTCGGACAACCGATTGGCCCAGGGGATTGGGCCGGTGGGTGGACCGGCTGGCAAATACACCGACACGCTGGTTGCCGCCCAGGCGCGGCGGCCTGACTCGTAAATAATCTGGGCCGGATGGAGCGGCATGGAAGACAAACAGTAACCAAAGATGGCTGACTTCTTCAAGTCCCGCCAGAGCCTCGGGTTTATCGTAAGGGGGATACAGTTCGAGAACGCCTCGGGCCGCTTCTGCGAGACTAGGTTGTCGCGGTATGGCAAACTTCTCATGAAAGCACGAGTGCACAATACCGATGGGGTCAAAGCTGTAGCTCACGGATCAGCTCAGCGACAGCGGCGGGATCGAATCGGGGTTATCCGTTATTACGAAGTGGCTACCACCCTCTATTTCGATCATTTGTAGACTTTCGGCCTGATGGGCACTGGATCGCATTGCATCGGTGCGCAATATCCGATCCTTACCGGGTATCAGTATCGCGCCGCGTTTCACATGCCGGTAGATATCACTGTCGTTATGATCCATCCAATGGGCCATGTCTTTCAGATTGACGAGCATGGTAGAGCAATGCCGGGGATTGAATGGCAAGCCCATGATCAGCTCACGCTTGCGTTGATTATCCAGCGGACCCCATAACGGTCGATTGCGCGAAGAAATAGGCTGTTGCTGCCACATGGGCAGGTAGAAAGGCACAAACCAGCGGGCTATCGGCGGCAGGGGAGCGCAGGGCTTACCTTGAGGCAGGACGGGCGCTTCCAGAATCACCTCGATATTCTCGAACAAGTCCGGCGCCTGGCGCGCTGCTTCCAGAGTAACTGCACCACCGCGGGAGTGACCATGCACGCGGACATTGTCGGTGCTGACCAGATGGCGCAAGGCCAGATTGAGTACCGCTGCATCATAGGCTATCGAACCTGGGGCTGACTTGGGGGTCTCGCTCCATGCGGGAACGGTAGCGCGAAGATTGAGTGCCGGCACATGGTAGTCGGCGCTGGTGATAAGAATCAGCTCAATCGACGGGTCAGCATAATACTCGGTGAAGTACAGGAAGTTTTCCATGAAGCCGGGCATAACGATAACGCTGACTTTCGGCGGCTGCCGTGAAGTAGCGCGGGCCACGGTGGCTTGACCGACAGTAAATAGCTCGCCCTCGAAAGAAGCTCCCTGTTGTTGAGGTATTTCACGACGCAGCAACCAGCGGCGTAAATAGACAATGATCAGTACTGCCAGCCCCAAAAAACCAATCAGTGATTCCATCTGTACAGCTCCATCAGAACGTCCGGCGACCCTAGAGTCAAAACGCTATCATACCGGATTTAGCGATATTGGAACCCACCCGTAAGGGCTATGAACGGCTGCAGTTTCACTCTCCGTCGTAGACCCACACCTTGTCAGCGCTGAATCGATAGCTGGCATCGGCGAGTGCGTTACTGGTCTGGTCAACCAGTAAGGTTCCGGTCATCCAGAATGGTTCGTAAATATCTTCGATGGCAATACCCTGCGGATACTCCACCAGAACGATCTGGTTTGGCGGCGGCGGCGGGACATGAATGCAAGCGCCGGCATACGGCACCAGAAAGAAGGTCGTGTAGAGCCCGCGTTCATTCATCTCAAGGGGAACCGGATATCCGGCAAGTCGTAGTTCCTGTCCATCGAGGTCGGCTACTACGCGGGTCGAGTACATGACTTCTGGCAGGCTGTCATCGCGCTGGCGCATTCCGGAGGCAAAATCCGCAGGAGCGTCTTCGCTGCCGGCATGGCCTATCTCTGGCATGTCGAGCATGGCCTGGTAGTCCTCTTCAGGCAGAAGATCCAACCAGTCAACGGTCCGGGGTGTGGCATTAGCCGGCATTGATAGCATGAAACTGCAACACAGAAGCGCAAACAGACGCATGGCAATACTCAATATTAAGGGAAGTAGTAAATCAGTTGTCGTGGATGAAGCGATTCAGACGCTGTCTGAGATGAGCATTTTCCGAGCGCAATTGCTCGACTTCGTCGAGCAGGCTTAGGATCAGTGGTATGTCCGTCCACTCCACGGTCAGATCACGATGCAAACGCGCAGCCTTGTGCACCAAGGTAACGCAGCCGCTGTCGAACTCCCACTCGTCCGGGAACTCACCCACCGTTGGAGTGACTATGCCCTCGACTATGAGGCTGAGTACCCGATCCTCACTGACGCTGACACACTGACATAGTTCTGCGAAGCTGACATGCACACGGGTTACGCTGTTCATGAGGCTTGGCTCCAGTCGGCGCGTGGATCAAATTTGACCGAATCGGCCAATTGAGTCCACAATTTTCGAGCTGCTTCGTCGGCGTGCTCGGGCATGACTACTTTCAATATCGCAAACAGATCGCCTTGATGCTGTTTGCGCACGAGACCTTTGCCCTTGATTCGCAGACGCTGGCCAGACTGACTGTTCGGCCGAATAGTTAACTGAATCTTGCCCTTCAGTGTGGGGATAGTCACCTTTGTGCCCAGTGCGGCCTCCCAGGGTGCAAGCGGTACTGTGATGATCAGGTTGTGACCTTCCACATCAAACAGTGGATGCGGCACAAGGCGAATATGCAGGTACAGGTCGCCATTTGCCGCGTTGCCTGTACCAGGCGCTCCCTGGCCTTTCACCCGGATGCGTTCGCCATCACTGACGCCAGCGGGAATTTTGACCTTGAGCGATTTCTTCAGCTCCTGCAGACGTCCGTGTTCGTCCCGGTACGGCAGCAAAAACTCGACAGGTTTGGTGGTGTCCTCTAGGGTTTCCTCGAGAAATACCGGCATTTCTATTTCCACATCGCGGCCCTTTTGGGCAAAGTGATTGTCGTCAAAGCCAGAATGACGTGCCCGCGCATTGCCGAACATGGACTCGAAGAAATCGGCAAAGTCCTGATTGTTTTCGGCTGAGCCGGAAGAATTTCCGTGTTGCTTTCCGGCGAAATGCTGGCGTTGCTGACGGGCCTGACGCAGTTGATCGTATTCGGCTCGCTTCGACTTGTCGTGGAGCACCTCATAGGCTTCAGCGACTTCCTTGAATTTGTCCTCGGCGCCCGGGAGACTGCTGACATCGGGGTGATATTGCCGCGCGAGTTTACGATAAGCCGTCTTGACCGTCTTGTCGTCGGCCTCCGGTTCTACGCCGAGCGTAGCGTAGTAGTCCTTGAATTCCATGTAGGTCGCCTGCTGTCATCGAGCACACTGATAATCCGAATGCCGAGCATAGTGCATGTTGCAGGATAAAGGGCGGATACTTCTTGGATCGTGGGTCAGGCAGAGGGCCTCTGGAGAGGGAGCACTTGTAGTCGCTCCCCTTCCGGATCAGGGTTTTATCAGTTGCTGAAGCTCTGCAATACGAGACGCCAGGGTCTCTGCATCCGGACAGCGCAGGGTGGCATGTCCGACTTTCCGACCGATCTTGAAGGCCTTGCCATAGTGGTGTAAGTGGCAGTCGCTGATCGCCGTGACCTTTTCGATCGCGGGTACTTCGCCAATAAAGTTGAGCATGGCGCTTTCACCCAACTTGGCCGTGGAGCCCAGGGGTAAGCCGGCGATCGCCCGAAGGTGATTTTCAAACTGGCTGCATTCGGCACCTTCGATCGTCCAATGGCCGGAGTTGTGCACGCGCGGGGCGATTTCGTTAGCTTTCAAGCCACCATCAATTTCGAAATACTCGAAGGCCAGTACGCCGACATAATCCAACTGCTGGAGCACTCGGCCAGCATATTCTTCGGCCAGGGTCTGCATGGGGTGATCAGTACTTGCCACTGACAGGCGCAAAATGCCCTCTTCATGAGTGTTGTGCACCAGCGGATAGAATGCCGTGCCACCGTCACGACCGCGCACGGCGATCAGGGAGACCTCGCCGGAAAACGGCACGAACGTCTCGAGAATACAGGGTACGCTGCCCAGCTCGGCGAAAGCGCTCGTCACGTCATCGCGATGGCGCAAAACCTTCTGCCCCTTGCCGTCATAACCCAGCGTGCGGGTCTTCAATACGGCAGGTAGACCAATGCGTGTGACGGCAGCATCCAGATTGTTCTGAGACTGAATGTCAGCGAACTCAGGTGTGGGTATACCCAGGTTTTGAAACATTGATTTCTCGAACCAGCGGTCGCGAGCGATGCGCAAGGATTCGGCGTTGGGAAAGACCGGTACGAATTGGGAGAGAAAGGCGACCGTCTCGGCAGGCACACTTTCAAACTCGAACGTCACCACGTCTGACTCGTCGGCCAGTTGGCGCAGGTGATCACGGTCACTGTAGTCTGCCCGGATATGCTCTCCCAGTGCTTGCGCGCAGGCATCTGGTGCTGGATCCAGAAATGCGAACTGTTGACCGAGTGGAGTACCCGCCAATGCCAGCATGCGGCCCAGTTGGCCACCACCGATTACGCCAATTTTCATAATAGTATTCCTCAGCCCTGGCGGGGATCGGGGTTGTCCAGCACATTGTCGGTCTGCTGGGCACGGAAATCCTGGAGCGCCTGGTGAAATTGCGGGTGTTTAGCGCCAATGATACTCGCCGACAACAGGGCGGCGTTGATGGCTCCGGCCTTGCCGATGGCCAGTGTCGCCACTGGAACGCCAGCAGGCATCTGCACAATGGATAACAGCGAGTCCACACCCGACAGCATCGAGGATTGGACAGGCACACCCAGTACCGGCAAATGCGTTTTTGCCGCGCACATGCCTGGCAGGTGTGCGGCACCTCCGGCACCGGCGATGATTACTTCTATCCCTCTGCTGGCCGCCTCTTCAGCGTACTGGAACAATAGATCCGGGGTTCGGTGAGCAGACACTACCTTGACCTCATAGGGAATACCCAGTTGTTCGAGCATATCGGCCGTATGGCTCAAGGTGGACCAGTCTGACTTGGAGCCCATGATCACGCCAACCAATGCGGTCATCTATCGGTGCCTCGTTTGCTGTTGTGCCGCTTGTTGACGGCAAAAACCAACAAGCCACGACAGAGTATCTGGCGTGGCTTGGCGGAGCAGATCGGGTTCCCGGCTGTCGGGTGCGGCCTGCTGTCTATATGAAGCCGAGCAGTATAACCCGAATCGATAAATATCAGAACTTCTGCGGTCGCAGTACCTCTACGTCCGATAGATAGCAAATCATTGCATAATTATCGTAATAGCGTTCCTGCAGATGGGCGACTATCTGTTCGGCACGTTCGCGGCCACAGACCACCTCCAGACGAATGTTGCCATCGTTGTCCCAGCCAGCGCTGCGCACGCCACGGGCGCCGCTGCCGCGTGCATCCGAGAGCGTCCAACCAGGGGCGCCAAGGCGCTCCAGGTCCTTCAGAATTCGGGCTTCGAGGGCTGCTTCGCAGATCAGCGTGAGCAGGGTACGGGTTGACATGCTCATGGGTGCTCCTCAGCTGGCCAGCCATTCGGCCAACGATAGATAAAGGGGAATACCGATCAGTATATTGAACGGAAAGCTGATGCCCAGTGATGCCGTGAGCGAGAGCGCAGGATTTGCTTCGGGTAATGCCAGACGCATTGCTGCGGGTACAGCGATGTAGGAGCCGCTGGCAGCGAGCGTTGCAAGGACGGTAACGCCACCAACCGTCAACCCAAGTGCGGTGCCCAGCAGCGCGCCAGTGACTGCGCCAATGAGCGGAAACACCAACGCGAAAATCACCAACCGTGGACCGGTAGTACGCAGGCTGCCCAGGTGACGTGATGCGATCAACCCCATTTCCAATAGAAAGAACGCGAGTACCGGTTTGAACATGCTGGTATACAGCGGAGACAGGGGCGCTATGGCTTCCTTGCCAGCCAGCACCCCAATAATCAGACCGCCCAGTAGCAGCATGATACTTTTGCCCAGAAAGACCTCATGGCTTAGCGCTTTCCAATCCGTGTCGCGGCGTATGCCTTTTGCCAGCAGAATACCGACGATGATAGCCGGCACCTCAAGTACCGCTACGAACAGCGGCATGTAGCTCTCGAACACAATGTCGCGGGCCAGTAGATAGGCTATGACAACAGCGAAGGTACCGGCACTGACGGAGCCATAGTGGGCTGCAATGCTCGCTGCGTCCACTCGAGGAAAGCGCAGTGCGCGTAACAGCGGGAAGGCTAGCAGCGGTAGAGCAATACCCAGGGCCAGTACGGCAAGTGTTTGGCCCAGGAGCGCTGGGCTGGCCTGGGCCGCCAACTCAACGCCACCATGCAAACCAATCGCCAACAGCAGGAGAATGGAAAGCGTGTCGTAGAGCCCCGGAGGGAGCTTCAGCTCGCTTTTGACCAGACCGGCGATCAGACCGAAGATAAAAAACAGGACTATCGGATCAAAACCCATGCTGCCTCCAGGTAAGCGGCTTCTATGCCCTATTCGATTTCGATCAGAATCTCGCCCGGATTGACCCGGTCGCCCTTGGCCACATTCACTGCCTTGACTGTTCCGCCGATACTCGCCTGAATCTCGCTCTCCATTTTCATCGCCTCGCTGACCAGCACGGCCTGACCGGCCTTGACTGTATCGCCGACCTGGACCAGCACATCGACCACGTTACCCGGCATGTTGGTTGTCACGTGACCGGGCTGGTTTGCCTGTTTGCGCTGAGTGCCACCGCCGGTTCCGCTAAAGGTATTCAATGGCTCGAACACCGCCTCTTCGGGCATGCCGTCGAGACTCAGGTAAAAATGCCGCTTGCCATCGCCCTTGACGCTGACGCCGGTGATATCCACCCGATAGGTTTCGCCGTGCACGTCGATGATGAATTCGGTAGGTGCTCCGTCCTCGACCATCGGCTTGCCTGATACACCAGGAGCAGGTAATAACGCTTCGGGCTTGAGAGTGCCGGCAGCGCGCTCTTCCAGGAACTTTCGGCCAATGTCTGGGAACATGGCGTAGGTCAGCACATCTTCTTCGCTTTGCGCTAAAGTGCCTACTTCCCCGCGTAATTTATCCATCTCCGGCTTGATCAGATCTGCCGGGCGCACGTCAATCACCTCTTCGTTGCCGATCGCTCGGCGCTGTAGGTCAGTGTTCACCTTACCAGGAGCCCGACCATACCGGCCTTGCAGGTACAGTTTCACTTCGTTGGTGATGGTCTTGTAGCGCTCGCCGGCTAGTACGTTGAATACTGCCTGGGTGCCTACTATTTGCGATGTCGGGGTGACCAGCGGCGGAAAACCGAGATCGGCGCGTACCCGTGGGATTTCTTCGAATACTTCCTGAATCCGGTTCAGCGCGTTCTGTTCCTTGAGTTGGTTGGCCAGATTGGACATCATGCCGCCCGGCACCTGGTTGACCTGCACACGGGTATCCACACCGGTGAACTCGCTTTCGTACTGATGGTACTTCTTGCGCACGGCATGGAAGTACATGCCGATTTCCTGCAGCAGTTCCAGATCCAGGCCGGTGTCATATGGCGTACCTTTGAGAGCAGCAACCATGGACTCTGTGCCCGGGTGGCTGGTACCCCAGGCCATACTGGAGATGGCTGTGTCGATATGATCGGCGCCATTATCGATCGCCTTGAGCTGGCACATGGCGGCCATGCCGGCGGTGTCATGGGAGTGAATGAACACCGGGAGTGACTGCTCGGACTTCAGGGCCTTGACCAGTTCCCCCGTCGCATAGGGCGTCAGCAGCCCAGCCATGTCTTTGACCGCGAGCGAATCACAGCCAAGTGCTTCCATGGCTTTTGCTTGCTTCACAAAGGCTTCGACCGTGTGCACCGGACTGGTGGTGTAGGCGATGGTGCCCTGGGCGTGTTTGCCTGCGTCCTTGACCGCCTTGATCGAGGTTTCCAGATTGCGCACATCATTCATCGCATCGAATATGCGGAATACATCGATGCCGTTACTCGCTGCTTTAGCAACAAAAGCGCGCACGACGTCGTCGCTGTAGTGCCGATAACCGAGCAGGTTCTGACCCCGAAGCAGCATTTGCAGGCGCGTATTGGGCAGTGCTTCACGCAGCTGGCGCAGGCGCTCCCAGGGATCTTCTTTGAGAAAGCGAATACAGGCATCAAAGGTCGCGCCACCCCAGACTTCAAGGGACCAGTAACCCACCTGATCAAGCTTGCCACAGATTGGCAGCATGTCTTCGGTGCGCATGCGAGTAGCCAGCAGCGACTGGTGGGCATCGCGCAGAATAGTATCGGTAACGGTAATTTTGCGTGTAGTGCTCATCTTGATTCCTCGTTAGCGGCTAGCTGTGAGTGGGTTGGGCGACGCAGCTCGAAGCTTGGAATGTGCAGCGATTATTTATAGTCCAGCGTGCGCGGCAATGGCCGTGGCAATCGCCAGTGCCAGTTCTTCGGGTTTACGCTTGACCGAATAGCGGGTCAGTTCCGGATGGCTCTCGACGAAGCTGGTGTCGAACACGCCGCTGCGGAATTCTTCATTGCGCAGGATCTCCTGGTAATACGCACTGGTGGTCTTCACGCCCTGCAGGCGCATGTCATCCAAGGCGCGCAAGCCGCGGTCCAGCGCTTCTTCCCAGGTCAGGGCCCAGACGATCAACTTCAAACACATCGAATCGTAGTAGGGCGGAATGCTGTAGCCGGTATAAATCGCTGTATCCACTCGCACACCGGGACCGCCGGGCGCGTAGTAACGGGTGATCTTGCCAAAGGAGGGCAGAAAGTCATTCTTCGGGTCCTCGGCGTTGATCCGAAACTGAATTGCAAAGCCGCGGTGCTGGACGTCCTCCTGCTTGACCGACAAGGGCAAGCCGGAGGCAATGCGAATCTGCTCGCGGACAATATCGATACCAGTGATCTGTTCGGTGATGGTGTGTTCCACCTGCACCCGGGTGTTCATCTCCATGAAGTACACCTCGCCCTCGGCGAGCAGGAACTCCACGGTACCTGCGTTCTCGTAGCCGACTGCCTGCGCTGCACGCACCGCCAGATCACCGATATAAGCCCGTTGCTCGGGCGTCAGCTGTGGGCTGGGGGCAATCTCAATCAGTTTCTGATTCCGCCGCTGTATGGAGCAATCACGTTCGAACAGGTGCACGGTGTTGCCGTGGCTGTCAGCAAGAATCTGGGCTTCGATGTGCCGGGGATTGACGATACATTTTTCCAGAAATACGTCGGCCGAACCAAATGCCTTGGTGGCTTCGGAAATGACACGCGGCCAGGCCTGCTCAAGCTCGCTGCGATCGTTGCAGCGGCGGATGCCGCGTCCGCCGCCACCGGACGTCGCCTTGAGCATGATCGGATAACCCACCCGCTCGGCCTGGGTCAAAGCCTCTGCGAGATCTGCCAGGTTGTCTTCGGTACCCGGTGTGACCGGAACGCCGGCTTTGATCATGCTGCGCCGGGCTTCGGTTTTGTCACCCATACCGCGGATAACCGCTGCGGATGGGCCAATGAACTTGATACCTCGTTGGCTACAAATATCTGCCAGTTCGGCGTTTTCAGAGAGAAATCCATAGCCAGGATGCAAGGCATCGCATCCAGTCTCAACCGCCAGGTTGACCAGCTGGCGGGCATTGAGATAGCCCGCCAGCGGATCGTCGCCCAGGCTGTAGGCTTCGTCGGCACGCTTGACATGCAGGGCGTAGCGGTCGGCTTCGGAATAGATGGCGACTGAGCGGATGCCCATTTCGGCGCAGGCGCGCACGATACGAACAGCAATCTCGCCACGGTTGGCTATGAGAATTTTCTTGATCACGTCCTGCGTCCTCCTGATGATGACCGGATGCAGCTAAATTACGCCAGAGCGAGCAACAAGAGAAATGAATAAATATTGGATTATCTATTAGTAATTGCTTATATATAATTCTGATAACGCCATTCAGAGGATACACGCGCATGCGCCGATCGCTTTTGCGAATGACTTTGCGGCAACTTCAGGTGTTCCAGGCGGTTTGTCGTAACCAGTCCTTCAGCCGCGCTGCCGAAGAAATGGCCCTGACCCAATCCGCGGTCAGCCAGCAGGTTCGCCAGCTCGAAGAGCAGGTAGATCAGCCCTTGTTCGAGTACGTTGGTCGCAAGCTCTATCTGACAGAAGCTGCAACCAGTTTGCTTGCAGCCAGCGATGATATTTTCACCCGGCTGGAGAGTCTCGACATGAGTCTTTCCACTTTGCAGGGTAGTCTCCAGGGCGAACTGCGGCTGGCCGTGGTCAGTAGTATTCAGTACCTGACGCCGCACCTGCTTGCGGCTTTCCGCGGTCGCTACCCGGGGGTGATCTTTCGTCTTGAGGTGACCAGCCGAGCGCAGGTTATCCAGCGTCTGCGCGACAATCAGGATGATGTCGTACTCATGGGCCTGGTGCCGGAGGATAGGGCACTGGAATTTTTCCCCTTTCTGAACAATCCCATCATTGCGGTTGCGAACCCTAGTCATCCTCTAGCGGGAAAGCCCAGGTTGGCGTTGGCAGAAATGGAGCAGGTAATGGTGCTGCAACGTGAGCCTGGTTCTGGAACCCGAAAGGCCGGCGATGATTTTCTGCAGGAGAAGCGCGTACATCTGCAGCAGCAGATGCAGATCGGCTCAGGCGAGAGCCTGATTCAGGGAGCGATTGCCGGACTTGGCATGGCGCTGGTTTCCGAGCACGGGGCTGCGCCGTTTCTTCGCAGCGGTGAGTTGGTACGTCTGAGCTTTACCGAGTTGCCGCTTTACCGTAGTTGGTGTGCGGTCCACGCCAGAGGCAAGCGGTTAAGCCCAGTGGCCCAGGCCTTTCTCGACTTTCTACGTACCGAGCGAGCATTAATACGCACGCTGGCAGAACGTTTCATCGGCTGATTAGTCCTCGGCCTGGTCGGTTCAGCGTAACCAGAGCCCTGTGTGGCGGGACTCGGTCAGCTCAGGAAAATCACACACCAGTGCATGCAGCGCCTGGCTTTCGCGATATTGCTCGATAGCGCGGCGGTAGCCCATGCGCTTGCGGTCTTCCTGCTGGCGGCGCTGTCTGCGCACGTTGCCGGTGCTCTCGTCTGACATCTCCTGGTTGTAACTCATCGCAATATCCTCCGATTCCAAAATTGACGTTAAGGATACTCATCTTCGCCGACCAGGCATGACAGGCGTATTACGGTAACGAGGTTTGCAGCTGGCGGGCGGGGTAGTGCAGGAGGGAGAGGCGCGAGTCCCAGTTGCCGTGGCTCTGCTCCAGGCAGTCCTCCTCGGTATCGAAGTGCACCTTCACATCGATGCCGTCGATCTGCATCCGGGCCTCGCGCATGGCAGTCGCACTCAATTGATACAACAGTCTGGCGCAGCCATCTTCCAACGCCAGCGCAAGGCTGCGCCTGCAATCAAATATCCATACCACATGAATCCCGGCCGGTTCGATGTGAGCTTCTGCCATGGGCACTACAGCGCCGAGCCCGCTGATTTCTGGCGTGGCGGTATTCAGCGCACGGGCTAGGGCGGCAGCCAGGCGTTGTTTGGTTAACTGTTGCTCTGGATTCACGATGACGCTTCCCAATCGAGTGGATTTGCCAGGCACTGTTTCATGTCTCGCGAACATGGCGCTCACAGGGTTCATAACGCTGGTTGATCAAGAGGTGTTTGAAGAATGCCTGCCAGGATTCGTTCATATACTCTTCGCCAGGTTGTGCAAGGAGCTCTTCCTTGTTCATTGGAGGGATGTTCATGATGGTCGGCCTGTGTTGTTTTCTAGCCTAATTTGGAGGGGGTTTTAAGGGTAAAAGTTCCGTGATGTCGGTGCCTAAGCTGGTGATCTAGAGTCTGCTCTGTGTCCTGCCGTTGCTCGACTCACTGACGCTATACAGTCAATTTGGATGGATAGGGTCGTTGGCGGCGTATTGAGGTGTCAGTCTGGTCAGCTGTTCATGTACCGATCCGACAAGCGTCGAGCACAGCAATCCTTGCAACGTACCCCGGAAAACCTGCTGCATCTGGCGGAACTGCTAGGGGGTGGCCGGGTGCGTTAATCGCCCAGCAGATATTCCGACACAAGGCCCGCAAGGCCTCGTACCAGACAGTTTTTTGGTTGGTAGTCGCAGCGCATCAGCTTTTCTGGGCTGACAGTCTGCTATTCGAGGGGCTATATCTGACGCGACTGATCGGTGGCTGAAGCTCAGACCGCCACACCCAGTTCGCGCAGATAATCGTCGTAAGTACCGTTGAAATCGGTCATGCCATTTTCATTCAGTTCAATGATGCGCGTTGCCAGGCTGGAGACGAATTCGCGGTCGTGGCTGACGAAAACCAGTGTGCCAGGATAGTTCTCCAAAGCCAGGTTCAGGGCCTCGATAGATTCCATATCCAGGTGGTTGGTAGGCTCATCCATGATCATGACGTTCGCTTTCTGCAGGATCAATTTACCGAACAGCATGCGACCTTGCTCGCCACCGGAGATCACTTTCACCGATTTGAGAATGTCATCATTAGAAAACAGCATCCGGCCTAGCGTACCGCGTACCAGTTGTTCTCCACCGGTCGTCCACTGCGTCATCCAGTCGAACAAGGTCCAGTCGTTTTTGAAGTCGTCGGCGTGCTCCTGGGCGAAATAGCCCAGATCGGCACTTTCGGCCCACTTGACGGTGCCGGACATGGGCGTTAGCTCATTGACCAGGGTACGCAGCAAGGTGGTTTTACCGATACCGTTAGGCCCGATGATCGCCACCCGCTCGCCTGCTTCTATCTGCAGACTGAGATTCTTGAACAAGGTTTGGCCGTCGAAACCCTGGCTGACTTTGTCGAGAATGACCGCTTGACGGTGCAATTTCTTGTTCTGATCAAAGCGAATGAACGGACTGATCCGGCTGGAGGGTTTAACCTCGTCCAGCTGGATCTTGTCGATCTGCTTGGCTCGGCTGGTAGCCTGCTTGGCCTTGGATGCGTTGGCCGAAAAGCGGCTAACGAAGGTCTGTAGTTCGGCAATTTGCGCTTTCTTCTTGGCATTGTCCGAGAGCAGGCGGTCACGGGCCTGCGTCGCCGCGGTCATGTACTCGTCGTAATTACCGGGGAACAGGCGCAGCTCGCGAAAATCCAGGTCGGCCATGTGCGTGCAAACGCTGTTGAGAAAGTGCCGATCGTGAGAAATGATGATCATGGTGCTGTTACGCGTGGTCAGAATCGTTTCCAGCCAGCGGATGGTGTTGATATCCAGGTGGTTGGTCGGTTCGTCCAGCAGCAGCACTTCAGGATTGGAAAACAGCGCCTGGGCTAACAAAACCCGGAGTTTCCAGCCCGGTGCTATCTCGCTCATCGGGCCACTGTGCTGGTTCAGCGGAATGCCCAGGCCCAGCAGCAACTCGCCGGCGCGGGCTTCTGCGGTGTAGCCATCCATTTCGGCAAACTCTGTTTCCAGCTCGGCGACCTTCATGCCGTCTTCTTCGCTCATCTCCGCCAGGGAGTAGATCCTGTCGCGCTCGGCGTGCACGGTCCACAATTCTTCATGGCCCATGATCACCGTATCCAGCACGCTGTAATGCTCATAGGCGAACTGGTCCTGGCGCAGCTTGCCCAGACGGACGTTGGGCTCCAGCATGACCTGGCCGCCCGAGGGCTCAAGATCGCCGCCGAGAATCTTCATGAAGGT
>Ga0314774_1000245_pt1:2500-48573 | contig 48573 bp, 40 predicted proteins | sample MetaGCBIA2018_FD_204515 | JGI IMG/M metagenome (GOLD analysis project Ga0314774, IMG submission 204515) | Cryopeg brine microbial communities from Beaufort Sea near Barrow, Alaska, United States - CBIA 2018 | ecosystem: Environmental > Aquatic > Marine > Coastal | place: USA: Alaska... | reverse complement strand
CCTGAAGATCGACCGCTCCTTCGTTCAGGATGTCACGACCGATCCCGATGCCGCCGCTATCGCCCAATCGATCGTGATGTTGGCCCACAACCTGAATCTCCAAGTTGTGGCCGAGGGGGTCGAGACCGACGAACAGGCGGATTTTCTCCGCTCGGCCGGATGCAACCTGGTCCAGGGGTTCCTCTTCGGCCGCCCCGTACCGGCGGAGGAATTTGAAAGGTTGTTTTTCAAGTGACGCCAGAAGGATATCGAGAACCGCGAATAAGGTCTACTGATCCTCGTATAAAAAATAGAAATAGCCCCCGATCCTCGCATCCGCATGGATCGGGGGCTATTTCTATAACTACCTTCCTTAAATCAAACAGCTTTTTGAAAATCATTGGTTCCAATATCTTTATTCACTAACAGAGTCTTTTGTAAATTTAGCGTTTTTCTGACTTGGCAGGGGAATGTTATCTGATAGTATTGAAGCTTCGTGGAGGTGGACATGAATTATCAACCGCACGTTCGTGACTATCATTTCCTCGGCAACCTCTTACGCCAAGCAAGACAGAGAAAGAAACTTCATTTGGCGGTCGTTACCGCGAAGCTGGGATATACGGATTGCCGGATTCTGGAGTCCTATGAATCCGGGGAGAAAAAGGTTCCTATCACAGACTTGCCGGTTCTCGCTAAGACACTCAACCTGCACCTTCGATCGCTATGCGAGATCACCTCCGGATATCACCCGGGCTTAGTTGAAAGAGCGAGAGAGATCGGGAGGGAAACGTTTGATGTCTATATTGACGATCAACTCCTGGTCGCAATTATTCTGTGCGGAATAGAGAATAAGCAGTCTGCGGGAACTCGGCACTGACAAATTATTCTTGGCACCTAGTCAGTCGGTGTAGGTCTCACTCGCCGAGCCCCCGACTGTCTCATAAGTTATGTCATTGATTTTGAGGGGTGAAAACATACCAATTCGGGCAGTGTCCCAGATCCCCTGATCAACAAGAAATGGCCACCCGGAGTTGATCCAAGTGGCCATCATTTTGTCGTCCTAAATGTCTCTATCAATAATACGTCTATTTTCGTCTCGCCAGTGGTGACTTACGAGAACCGCATGTCATGGAGTCAGCTTTTTGAGGGAACACCATTTCCAAACCATTCTTCCGCTACTTGATGAAGTGCTTTGACAAGCTCCAAATACTCTCCCGGTTTGGTAAGGAAGTCGTCAGCCTGATTCTCGAAGCAAATACTTCTGTCTTCAGTAGAGTCTGAGGTGGTAAGAATGACCACGGGGATATCACGAAGGTCTTTGCTCCCTTTGATCAGCTTGAGGACATCCAGCCCCTTCATCTTAGGCAGATTCAGATCCAAAAGCACAAGCGCTGGCCGAGGCGAAGAGATTGGATCGACAAACCCATTCAGATGATTTAAATAATTGACCGCTGCCTGCCCATCTGTGACGAGTTTGACATCGCACGCAAACGGTAACCCCTCAAGGGCTCTTTTTATCAACAGGGCATGGCCAAGATCATCTTCAACATGGAGAATTACGGACATTTCTTAATCATCCTATTTATCTTGTTTTAATTTTCTCTTCACCAATGGGGCCTTATGAGACAGGAACTACTGCTTCGCCTCAGGCAAGGTAAAGAAGACCGTCGTACCGTGGCCCAACCCTTCTGATTCCGCCCAGATACGCCCACCATGGGTTTCAATGATCCGCTTAACAATCGCGAGACCGACACCTGTACCGTCAGAGTTTGTATCAAGTCTTTCAAAGAGTCCAAAAATCTTTTCCAAGTAAGCAGGCTCAATGCCAATACCGTTATCCTTGACATAACAGGTTAACTCTCCAACACCCCTGATTACACCAACCTTGACAACAGAACCGCCTTTTGCCTCCCTCGAGTATCTGATAGCATTCGCAATCAAATTTTCAAAGACTTGCAGAAACCGTTGTTTATCGACCATAACGTCTGGTAGCTCTGATTCAACTTCAACGGTCGTTTTGAACTCGTTTATCACCCCGGAAAGATTATCAGTGGAAGCCCTTATCAAGGTACCAAGGTTAACGACTTCTTCTTGGTTCTTTTTGATGCCGATCCGTGAAATTTCAAGAAGCTCATCCAATAGCTGCCTCATACGCCGCGCTGCACTTGAAATTACGCTCAGATTTTCTTTGAGACCGGTTTGATCCCCGGACAGAAAATCTTGTTCAATCATTCCAATAAAACCGGAGATTGTCACCAGGGGACTCTTTAAATCGTGTGAAACTGTGTAAACAAACCGTTCTTGCTCCTCTGTTTTCTCGTTCAGCCGAGCAATCATCAATTCTTGCTCTCTCCTGACTAACCCGATCTCGCCGATCTGTTGAGCCAGGCAGGTAAAGAAATTCATCGTCGCTTTGATGGTCTCTTCCGATAAGATCGGTACTTGCCCGAGCGCCTCCAGATAGGAATCCCTCTCAAACCCGAACTCCTCAGCTTGACGGATAAAATACTCCACGTCCGGCGGCTCGGTAAAAAACTGACCAGTAAAGAAGTTCGCCACATGTTCGCCGCGAATCTTTATTGGCACGGCTACATCGATAAGTCCATTTTTGCATTTATAGATGCTGTACGTCTTCCCTCTCTTCAAATTCCCGGCAAGCATGGTATCGCTCTCCGTGCAACGGCAGGCAGAAGCCTTATTGACCCGGTGAAAACGGGTGCAGATATCCTTCCATCCAGTTGCGATTATAACAGTACCATCTAGTTCGACGAGGGCGGTCACCGCGCCGGTAACCTTAGTATAGCTTTCGAAGAGCTCCAGTAACTTTTCTATGTCTACAAGCTCTGCAAATCCCATGATGCTGCCTCGTTGCTAATTTATGTATTAGTGAAGTTCCATAACCGGTAATGGTAGCACTTCCAGAAAAACAACGAGAAGTATTAGTCCACAAAATACTTCCCTAGAACATCCTACTCTAAGAGAAACTCCAAAGAAGAACTTTGTTGATTTTATCCAGTCATAGTGTTGTGGTCAACGAGAGGTGTTTCTTATTAATCCTCTCGCATTGTTTGAAGGGTGCAAAATTGGCCGAAACAGCCGAATCTCACAAACCCTGAAAAATGAGAATCGAAGGTTCCACCCTGAAAATCAGACACACTATATATTGCACCCGTTTGAGTTAACGGCTTAGCCCAATTACAGAATTTTCAACCGTTCACGTCCACCTCACGAAAACGCCGATAAAGCGTTTCCGCAACAGACTCCGGCAGCCCCGGCGTCTGTTGCAACTCTTCCAGCGTCGCCTCCCGAACCTTCTTGAGACTGCCGAAATGGCGCAGCAGCAGTTTGCGCCGCCCTGGCCCGATACCGGGGAGATCCTCTAGCGACGAGCGCAGAGTCGCCTTCTTGCGGAGTTTACGGTGATGGGTGATGGCGAAGCGATGCGCCTCATCACGCAGTCGCTCCAGCAGAAACAGGGCTGGCGAACCACGCCGCAGAGTGATCGGATTGAGCCGCCCCGGCCGAAAGAATCGCTCGACGCTTCGCTCCACCGCTTTGCCGCGAACGTTTGCCTTAACCCGACTCTTGGCAATAGAAACCAGATCGATCCGCTGCGACAGACCGAGTTCATTCAGCACCTCCCCGACCGACGACAATTGCCCCTTGCCACCATCGATCAGAATACAATCAGGGAGATCCTCATCGGCCAGACCCCGTTGCAGACGCCGGAGCAGCACCTCGGCCAGCGAGGCGAAATCGTCATTACCGGCGACTGTCTTAATTTTATAGTGCCGATAATGGCGACTGGCCGGTTCAGCGTCCTCAACCACAGCCATACTCCCGACCATCTGCGCCCCCTGCATGTGGGAGATATCGAAGCATTCGATCCGGCGTGGCAGACGGGTCAGATTCAACCGCTGTTGCAGCTCGGCCAGTAGAGTCTGCTGCGCCTCACGGCGACTGCCGCGCTGACGGAACGATTCGCGGGCATTGCGATTAGCCAAATCGACAAGACGAGCGCGATCTCCGCGTTGCGGAACGAGTAGCCGGACCTTACGACCCCGTTTTTCAATCAGCCAGTCGGCCAAAAGGTCAGGATCGGCTGCGCCAAAGGGAAGGAGCACTTCATCTGGAATAATCGTCTTCTGTAAATAGTACTGTTGGAGAAGATTTGCCAACAGAGCATCTTCGTCGAGACGCCATTCAATGGAAAATATCCGTCGGCCAATCAGCATGCCACGGCGGATAAACAGGGCCGCCACCTCCACCTCTCCCCCTTCGCGATGCAGCCCGAACACATCCTGATCACCCCCTTCAACCCCGGCGACCTTCTGTTTTTCGACGCTAGTCTTCAACGCCCCGATCTGATCGCGAAGACGCGCCGCCTCTTCGAAACGTAACTGCTCTGAGGCAAGCTGCATGCGGGTTGTCAACAGAGCCTGAACTTCATCCTCCCGCCCTTCGAGGAAGGCGATGACCCCTTCGACCAACTTGGCATAATCGACACGACTGATCAGACCGTGGCACGGCCCGCTACATTGACCGATCTGGTAGTAGAGACAAGGGCGACCACGGCTCTTGCAGGTCGAAAGCGAGTGACGTCGCAAAGGGAAGATGCGATGAATCTCTTTAAGTGTATGTCGGATCGCACCGGCTGACGCATACGGCCCGAAGTAGCGCGCTCCATCCTTGCGGACATTGCGGACGGCCTTGATAGTCGGGAATTCTTCCTGCGGATCGATCCGGACGGAGACATAAGTCTTATCATCCCTGAGATCGATATTGTATCGCGGCCGGTATTTTTTGATCAGGGTATTTTCGAGCAAGAGCGCTTCTTTTTCCGTATCAGTGACGATGGCCTCGACCTGCGCAACCTTTTCCATCAGAAAACGGATCTGTGCCCGACCATCGCCGCCGGCAGAAAAATAACTCCGCAGGCGATTACGCAGGTTCTTTGCTTTGCCGACATAGAGCACATGCTCATCAGCATCCCGCATCAGGTAGACACCGGGAAGGGCAGGATATGACAGTTTGGCCAAAGAATCCATATGCTCACCACAAAATCGAAAATAATATTTGCAGTGTAACAGAACCAGACAAAGAGCAGGAGATCTTTACTCTTTTTTGTATGAGACAATTACGTTACAATGCTTTGTCTATCGATTAATGCTACCTCGACACCCCGGAGGAAACCATGCGCTATCCAGCCATTGCCATAACCTTTCTACTGTTTTTCACCCCGCTCTCAGCGCTGGCCCAATCGAGCCTGATCGAAGAGGTCTCACGCACCTATGCCAATTCTCAGCCAAATCTCGAATCGTATCGGGTCGATTTAAAAACCGACAAAATTGCCGAGATGATCGCCAGAATGACCGCCAGTATGCCTCCTGAGATGCAGCGCCCGGCCGAACCCAAACTGGTAAAATACTGGCGCCGGGATACCGGCTCAACAGTCAGGGCAGACGGGGCCGTTATGCCGAACATGCAGCAGATGATCAATCGATTTTCACAACAGTTTGCCTTCGATATTGGTCGCTTCTTCTTCCCTCCTGACCAATCGGATCAACGTGCAGCGCTTATCAAACAAGCAGAAGTAAAAAGCGCCGACACTCAGATCGGCAACGAGATCATGAATAATATCGAGCTGCTGTTCGCGAAACCGGCAACAATATCCGGGGCTTTTTACGGTATCGGACTTGATCTCCCGCAGGACGGTATCACCCGCCTTGAGTTTGAGCTCGACCGGAAAAAAAAGTTGCTGCGGCAAATCGTCATTGAAACAGAAGGGGGGCCGCGACTGACCGTCGCAATTCGCCACAGTGAGATTGGCGACGAACAATTCCCGGTCGACATTCGAGTCACCTCGCCGGATGGGAAGATCGACGATCACTTTGTTACGACTCTGGCAACCATCGCAAGCTTTCAACTCCCGACCAGGCAGGTTCGAAATATCCGACGTCCTGATGTTGTCGAAGAGATGTTGGTTGAATTTTCGAATTATAAAATCACAACAAAAGCCGACGCTAAATAGCCCTTTTTTGATCGCCGCAGGAGCTCTTGTGAATCCTCTCTGGAAAAATATTTTTTATAAGAAAATCGAAGATCGATCGATCGCTTACTTTCTCGGTTCGGTCTCGATCTTCTCTGATCTCGACAACCGGAGCCGCATGCAACTCGAATCGCTGATGCATCTGCGCACCTACAATGCCGGTGAGGTGATTTTTGAAACGGGAGACCCCGGATCAGGGATGTATGTGATTCGCAGCGGTGCCGTAAAAATTTTCAACCGTACGCCCAAAAACGGGGAAATTGAACTGGCACACCTCGGCGTTAAAGAGTTTTTCGGCGAAACAACTCTCGCTTCGCCATCGAAACGCACCGCCTCAGCCCGGGCATCTGAACCGACAATTCTCATCGGGCTTTTTCGCGCCGACATCAATGAACTGGCCCAAAGAAATCCGGCAGTCGCATACAAAATCATGCTCAGTCTCAGCCGGGTGATTGGCGAACGCCTCCATTTTTCCGACCAGATCATGAACGAACTGCGTCAAAAGCATCCTGACCTCTTCACTCCGGAGGCAATCCGTTGAGCAGCCATCCCCCGACAATCGGAGGTCCGGCCGATCGCAAGCAAATGATCCTGCTGTTCCTTGTTTTGACGGCCGGTCTGGCAACCGGACTTGCCATCTACAGTTCAGCTTCATCTTTTATCACCATGATCAAAACAGCATCTGCGGTTCTGTTTTTACCAATTCTCCTCTCTTTGGTCCTCTCCTTCCTGCTCGAACCGGTGGTCAGTTTTATCGAACGAAAAACCGGCAATCGCATCAGCAGTATCTTTATCGTCTACACTCTCTGTGCCATTCTGCTCTATTTATTGATGCAACTTATTATTCCCCAATGGCAAAGTGCCTGGAACTCCCTGCAGGCCGACCTCCCCCGCTATGTAACAGGGATGATAAGCTACCTGAAAGATCTCGGCCTGAGAATTGAAAATGAGGCCCCGTTTATAGACACCGCTGATCTGGTGGAGAGAGGGAGGCTTCTCGGCAAGGAAGTGATTAATGCCGTTATTGTCAGCACACCGCAATCAGCCCTGCGTATCGGTGGACTGTTCCTGATCGTTCCGTTATTCACATTCTTTTTCCTGCGTGACGGGAGCCGAATCCTGCGCAGCTGCATCTCCCTCGCCCCGAACCGAACCTTCGAGATGGTCCACGACTTAAGCTACCTGATCACCCGGCAACTCTCCCACTTCATCCGCGGACGAATCATCGAAGCGACCATCATCGGATGCGTCATCTTTATCGGCTTGTCGTTCACCGACATTCGCTACACCGGTTTTCTCGCCGTTTTTGCCGGAGTCACCAATCTGATCCCCTACATCGGACCGCTGATCGGCATGGTTCCGGGGATTCTCATCGCCCTGGTTGACCTCGGCATTGGTGGGCAGTTCTGGTGGATCATCATCGTCTATTTTTTCATTGCTCAGGTCATTGTTGACAACTTCATACTGATACCGGTTCTGATTTCCCGCTATTCAAATCTACACCCACTCTGGGTCATTATCGCTATTGTTCTCGGTGGAAACGTTTACGGTATTCTCGGCATGGTTATCGGCGTTCCGATCGTCAGTACCCTCAAGATTATTTTTGTTGAGATACGGCAATATCGACGGACCTTTTCACTTTCAGAGAGACTCCCGGAACCTGAACCTTAACCTCTCCACTCTCAGCTCTATTTTTGCATTCTTGCAAAAATAGAGTCTCTCCTGTTGCATTCCTGCCTTTGCCCTACGCCACCTCTGTTTGATCGTTCAACAGCCACATCCCGAATCATACAATTTGCATAAATGCGAAAACCGCTATTTCTCATCACGCCAAGGAACCGCCCCCCTTCCTGCTGTAACCTGCTGTAATGCCATAATAAATAGAAAAAAATAACACTGTTTAATTCTTGGTATGACCATTGCGAATAGGAATGACTGTATACAGAGCGGATTCAGTCCCTGAACTGATCAAGCTATTTATAAAGGGTTTTGATGTCTGATCATTCAAAAAATACAAAATCAAAAAAAACACTTCGGATCAAAGGGATTCGAGGTCGTTGGCCGATCTCATTTCGCGTTCGACATTTGTCTATACAAGCCATAAATACAACCCATATCTCTAAACTGGAGGAATCGATGAGTACACAAAAATCAGGATTGCGCGGCTGGACAGTCGTCTTAGCCGGGACCGGAATTAACTTAGCCCTCGGAATTCTTTATGCCTACAGTATGCTCAAAGGCGACATCGCCAAAATGTTCGATGGCGCTGGCGACCCTTATGCCGTAGCCTGCCTCTCCTTCGCCCTGTCAATGATTATCGGTGGCAAGATGCAAGACAAGGTCGGTCCGCGCATGACCGCCATTCTCGGAGGCCTGCTCGTCGGTGCCGGCTTTATTGTCTGCTCGCAAACCACGGATTACTGGGGATGGATCTTCGGCTTCGGCGTACTCGCCGGTCTCGGCTTCGGCTTTGGTTACTCGGCTGCCACCCCACCGGCACTTAAGTGGTTTCCGCCTGCTAAAACCGGTCTTATCGCAGGGATAGTCGTCGCTGGCTTCGGTATTGCCCCGGTCTACCTCGCACCGGCCAGCAAGTACCTCCTTGGCACCTATGGCCTTCAGCAGACGATGATGATCCTCGGCATTACCTTCATCGTCATTGTCTGCAGCATGGCGATGCTCATTTCAAACCCACCGGCCGACTTCACAACCGCCCCTAACAAAGACGAGGACGCCAAGACCTTGGCAAAGAAAACCAGTAACGAACTGACGCCGTCTCAGGTTCTGCGCACCGGTACTTTCTACACCCTCTGGCTCTGCTTCTTCGTCGGTGCAGGGGCTGGGCTGATGGTTATCGGCAGCATCGCAGGGATGGCCAAACAGAGCATGGGCGAGTATGCCTTCATCGCCGTTGCCGTCATGTCAATCGGCAACGCCTCTGGGCGGGTCGTCGCCGGAGTCCTCTCTGACAAACTCGGTCGCGCCAACACTCTTGTCATTATGCTTGTTTTCCAGGCATTGTTGATGTTTGCAGCAATCTTCGTTGTCGGTGGCAGCTTCACAAGTGGTCTTTTAATCACCCTGCTCGCCACCTTCATCGGCTTTAACTACGGCTCCAACCTTTCACTCTTCCCATCCTTCGCCAAAGACCTTTGGGGTGTGAAAAATTATGGGCTAAACTACGGTGCTTTGTTTTCAGCATGGGGGGTCGGAGCTTTTGTGCTGGTCAAAGCCTCATCGATACTGACCGCCAAAACCGACGGGTTCACTCTCTCTTTTGCTGTCGCCGGCGTCATGCTGCTGGTTGGTGCCATGATGGCAAGTTCATTGCGCCCGGCCAAAGAGCCGGTCACCGCCTCCGATTTGCTCAGAGAAGAAGAGCTGGAATTTCAACCTGTAAGCAGTGACTAAAGTTTCAAACAGTCCTCTGTGTCCGTATAAGGATACCTGTGAATGGCCCCGCTTCGGCGGGGCATTTTTTTGAGCACGACAATCGTTTTCTTAAGTCATTGTTTCAGGATACTGCCGCTCCTTTCCAGAATAGACCAACTTATATTCATCTCCTCGTGGAAATATAAACTTAAAAAAAGAGGGGCGGATTTGAACTCCGCCCTTCTTTTTCTCATCTTTCATCTGAGACCTTGGAGCGCTGTTGCGTGATGACTTTAAGACTTCAGCAATCACCCCATTGCCGACGGACTACCATTCGGCAGGGTAATCAACCTCAATTTCTGCTGGATCGTTGTAAGCGAGAATCGCGTCTTTATCCCGCAGCAAAACTTTTTGAACCGCTTCAGCAGGAAGAAGCACACAATCGCCCTTGCAAAGAGCCAACCCCAGCGCCCCTTCGGAGAGCTTATCGGCCACAGCTTGCTGCACCGAAATCCGCTTGATCTGCCCACCAGCGCTCACATAGTGATAAGGCACATCACCCTCTTCCAACGGTATTCGATTTGATTCAACCAGCTGCTTGGCGGCCGCTTGATCTGCCTTTTGAAGTGCCTGCAGATTCCGTTCGGCATTTAACTTAAGGCTTTGTTTTGCCTGCTCAGACTGTTGCTTCTGAAGCTTGGCGCTGGCACTCTCCTCAAGAGAGGCTCCCTTTTTTTTCTTCTTTTTGTTTTCAATTCTTTGTTCGTGCTGAGCCTTTTTAACTTGTTTTTCATTAACAGCCCCAGCCTTAAGCAGCTGTTCTTGCAGGGAAAGCGCCATTATTCACTCCATACGTTGTTTAATGTTTTCAAAATATTAACAGAGACGACAGCTCTTACGTCAACAGCTCTATCATCGCCTCAACACTGAATTTGTAACCGATTGCGCCACTCGGCATGTGATTAACAGAGTGGATCCACGCACCGATGTCAGTATCGGCTAAACCGCCTTTCCTGACAACCGTCTAAACTATTTTTTCATCAACGCTTTATTTATCCCCTCAATCAAGTAAAATTTCGTAACCACATTAAAATAGGAAAGAACCCCATGACTGTTTTTGAGAATCCTGCCAGACATTTCCGAAACCGCAGAAATCCCGGCTGTGGCTGATGCCCTTCAAGCATCGCAGCAGTTCATGTATCAACGGCTCGGTTAGACGCAAACCGCAACGCTAAAGCAATGGGAGAGTACCATCATGCTGATCGGTCAAAGCATTAAGACCCTTGAGAGTGTCCTCGATCTCGCTGTCTGGCTCGAAATAAATGGGCAGGAGTTCTATGCGACGGCGATGAATACGACTGACGATGTCAAGTTGACAAGACTCTTCGCTTATCTGGTAGAAGAAGAGGAGAAACACTGTGCAACCTACACCCGGCTATTTGAACAGCAGCTCGGCAAGAGTGCCGGAGAAGAGCCTCTTCTCAGTGAATATGCACATTTTATCGATCTTTTGATCCGTGAACTCACATCGAACCTGCTCATTGAAGAGAAGACCACACCGAAGCAGTTACTCTGGAAAGCACTCCGCTTTGAAAAAGATACTCTCCTTTACTTCAATGAAATTCGTGCGCTGTTTGACGACGACAGCGCTGCTGTCATCGACTCGATCTGCCGGGAAGAGAAGAAGCATATCCGCAAGCTGATGGAGCGGGGAGAAGAGATGCAACTTTTTGTGATGTCTTGACTGAAAATTCCGCTACCATGCGGTAAACTGAAAGCAAACATAAATATGGAGGAAAAAAATGGCTCAAATTCTTCTTAAAGGAAACGCAATCGAAACGGTCGGAACCTTGCCGAAAGCAGGAAGTCCGGCTCCGCCCTTCACCTTGACCAAGAGCGATCTATCGGAGGGTAAACTGGCTGAATTCTCAGGCAAAAACCTGATTATGAATATTTTCCCAAGCCTTGACACCGCCATATGCGCCGCATCGGTCCGATGGTTCAATGCCGAAGCGAGTAATCTTCCAGACACGGTTGTCCTCTGCATCTCAGCCGATCTGCCGTTTGCCCATAAGCGTTTCTGCGAAGTTGAAGGGCTCGACAATGTCGTCCCCCTCTCATCGTTTCGTTCGGCGGCATTTGGTCAGGACTATGGCGCGACCATCACCACAGGCCCGTTGACCGGACTCCTTTCACGAGCGATCGTGATTATCGACAAAACTGGCAACGTGCTTTACACGGAGCAGGTCCCGGAGATCACACAGGAACCTGATTACGATGCGGCGCTGGCAGCACTAAAATAAAAGAACAAGTCTTCCATACTGGGGTGCCGACAGTTGTCGCACCCTTTTTTCACCTTGATAGCCATAGCTGGCAGACACTCCTCCCCCCCCCTTTTTTACTCATGCGTCGATTCACTCTCTCTGCCTCTGATCGGCGCACGCCCGCCAAACAGACGGAGCAAAGAGGCTTGCATCAGTCAGAATGCTGTGGCATCATTGCGGCCCTTTCAAACAGACAAGACAAACAGAAATAAGGAGTCCACTATGAGCGACACCAATCCAAAAGTTCGGTTTGAAACATCAGCCGGCGATATCGTCATTGAACTCAATGCCGAAAAAGCACCGATCACAACAGAAAACATCCTCGGCTATGTCAAGGATGGCTTCTACGACGGCACGATCTTTCACCGGGTTATCAAAGATTTCATGATCCAGGGGGGGGGCATGGATGCTGACCTGAACCCAAAAAAGACCAAAGCCCAGATCAAAAACGAAGCCGACAACGGTCTGAAAAATGATCGCGGCACCGTCGCCATGGCTCGCACCGGGGTTGTTGACAGCGCCACCGCGCAATTTTTCATCAACACCGTCGACAACAGCTTCCTGAATCATCAGTCTCCGACACCGCAGGGCTATGGTTATGCTGTCTTCGGCAAGGTTGTCGAGGGGCTCGACGTTGTCGAAGCAATCCGCGTGGTCAAAACCGGCAACAAGGGGGGACATCAAGATGTTCCGCTGGAAGCGGTGACGATTCTGTCAGCCAGCGTGGTTGAGTAATCAAAAAGGGGACCAGCTGATGCTGGTCCCCTTTTTCTTTGTCTTACCTCTAAAAAGCCTCATCAATCATCAGAATCCGGCTCCGATGTCTCATTGCGATATTTGAGCTGCACACCCTTTAAAAAATTCCTCAAGATCTGATCTTTACAGAGACGGTAATGTTTATGCCCCGCTTTCCGAAACAGTGCGCTTAGCTCATGCTTGCTTATATGCAAACCGGCCAGACTCATCAGCTCCAGAATATCGTCATCTTTCAAATCCAACGCAATTCTCAATTTTCTGAAAATAATATTATTCGTTAGCTGCTGTTCAGGCTGCGGCACGACGCCTTCTTTTTTTCCGCGCTTGTCTATGATGAGCCCATTCAGGAAAATTGCCAACTGAGTGTCGTTACATTCCTGAAATGACGGATCTTCCTCTTTTTTCAACCAATCACTGATCTGCTCCCGAGTCACCTTTCCCTCAGCCAGTGCGAACAGGGCAATCATTTTTGCATCATTAAAATCGAAAACATAGCGGATCCGGCGTAAAATATCATTATTGGTCAAAACTGCTCTCCGATCAATACAGCAACATTTAGAGTTGATTGTCCCAGTAAAAAACCACCATTTCATTCAATGGTGGCTCTTTACTACACTACCGAGTGAAACCTGACCGACGACTTCGGCTATCTTTCCTTATCTATCCGTGTTGCATAAACAAGTAACTTTTTATCAGTATAACTCTCTACCTCACCGGCAAAAATCTCAATTTTAAAATAATCCTGAATTCTCTCCGGAGCATTAACAAAGAGAGTATTGAGACGACTTACTCCCTCATCATTCATACCGGCCCTACGTGCCCAGCTCTGGAAGTCATGTTTTTTGGGGAAGGTGGCCGTCTTCTGGACTTCAAAACCAGCCTCCTCAACCATCTCGGTCCACTGTTGGCGGGTGTAGGCCCGAATGTGAGTCGGGTCGCGCGTCTCCTCCATCTTTTGATAGAATTCTGCAATTTCCGGATCTTCAGGCAGAAGGGTGTCGATAATAGCAATCCGGCTCGTCTTCCGCCGCAACACTCTATAAAACTCACTCAAGGCCTTCGGGACATCGGGGAAATGATGTGAAGCAATACGACAGGTCACAATGGTAAAAGAGCCAGAAGGAAACGGCAAATCTTCAGCATCGGCAACCCGAAAGACAATATTGTCAGCATCGGTCTCATCACCGATATATTCCTGGGCTCTCTTTAACATCGGCATGGTCAGGTCTGAAGCCACCACGCTCCGAACCATCGGTGAAAAGAAAAGTGCTGTCTGACCGCCACCGGTGGCAACATCGAGCAAGAGATCATCAGTCGTCGGTTGCAACAGTTCAGCGGCAGCTTCCAGGTCTTTCCCCCTTAAGAAACCGTTATCGCCGATATACCCTTTAGCATTGCGGGTGAACTGCTCGATCACCCTGTCTTTGATCCCTTTTACCATAGTTACTCCTATATTTAAAACAGAGCATGCGTGCAGCAGATCGCACCTCTTAAAGAACGCCCCTGCACCAACACAACCTTCTCTACAGATCGCAGGTCCTTTATGGACATTATATATATTCAGTACAATATTTCTTACTCTTTATACGCCGGTTATTCGAGGTGTCAAGACATCGATTGCATACTGTTGTGATTATACCACCATGGATTAAAAATACTTGCACAGAATATCGCTGTGCGTATGAATTCGACGCGTTCCAATATTGATACGTCCATGTTCTGGTATGCCCCTTGCTAGAACCTCTTCACGTCTTAAAATAACATAAGAATCGTCATCTTTTATGAAAATAATTGTCAGGGATATCATGCTGACTGACAAATACTTAACATTTTAAAGGAGCTTGAAGTCGATGGAAGGTTTTATCCCTGAACTGCTCAACCTGGCCGGTGAATTGTGGCACGAGTTCATCTATATCCTCCCCTACCTCGCCTTCGGTGTCTTCCTTGAGGCGGTCATTCGCACCTTTAAGTGGCATGTCAAAATCCGCAAGGTGTTGACCCACTTTGGGATCTACTCCATTCTTCTTGCTACGCTGCTCGGCGTCGCCAGCCCGCTCTGCGCCTGCGCAACTCTGCCGCTTGTCATCTCCCTTTTGCTCGGCGGTCTGCCGCTCGCTCCGGCGATGGCGTTGTTGGTCGCCTCCCCCTTGATGAGCCCGGCTTCTTATACCAGCCTGGCCAAAATGCTCGGAGTCGAATGGGCCAACCTGATTGTCGCCTGTGCCGTTATTCTCGGTCTGTTCGCTGGCTTCCTGACCCACTTTCTACGTCGCTACGGTTTCAATGAAGAACAGCTTTTCCGTAAAGAGTTGCCGACAGGGGATTTTCATGATCCCGATTACCCGGTTGAGCAATTGCGGTGTGAATGCGGACAACAATTGTCACACCGGGTCGATCGATGTACCCACAACAAATTCTATGTTTTCCTGGCTCGTTTCTGGGAGGGGATATTCAAGATCGGCAAGTTTGTTATGCTCGGACTGGTGATTGAGATCGTGGCATCCCATTTTATTCCGAATCTCTGGATCACCAACCTCCTTTCAAATGAAGGGGCCCTTCAAACGGTTGGGATTATGTTCGCGACCATTCCGCTGCACCTGCCGCAGTTGACAGCGGCGGCGATGGTGTTCGGCTTCTATCTCCCCGATCCGGGGCAGATGGTTCCGCTCGCCAAAGGGCCCGGCATCGCCTTGTTGGTCGGCGGGCCGGTTACCGCCCTGCCGGTTATGGCGATCTTCATTTCCATGTTCAAGCGGCGGGTCCTGTTCCTCTACCTCGGTCTCTGTACTGTCGGAACACTGACTCTGGCGATGATCTTTTCGATCTTTCCGCCATTCTAATAGGAAGACATGGGGAGTCCCCAACAGGTCTCCCCGTCTGTTTTATTCCTGACCAGAATGCTCTTCCGCCGTCGTCATTTTCTCCCCCACAGCAATCGCCGCCCCCTCCTCAGTTGCTGCCAATTCAGTGATCAGAACGTCGAGAAACGGTTTGTTTTGGGCATACAACTCCCCCATCGGTTCGAGTGCAGCGAGCAATCTCCGGGCGGTATTAAGAGAAAGTCGGGACTGACGCAGAGAGGTTGTCATCTGCTCCTCTTTGCCCCGCGTCACCTCCTGAAACTGCTTGCGAACCGACGGCAGACTCCGTTCATCTTCGACGACCGCGTCACGCAGTGACTGATACTGCTCCGGTGCAAAATTCCCCTCTTCCTGAGCTCGACGCAGCAGATCGACACTCCGGTAATCGGGCATCGGCAGCAGCCCCTCCCCCCGCGCCAGCACGCCCGGTTCTTCTCGCTCCAGAAATTTGTAAGCCATGGTCAGTTTTTCCGCGGTCCCTTTTCGGATCCGGATTTCGCGACTGCAATACTCGCCAAAAGAGTCATACCCCCAATCGCGAAACAAACTGCGCTGATTGACGTTAATCAACCTCTCCCCGAGCTCGGCCCACGAGGCTTTGAACTGCTTGGCCGTCGCCAGCACCCGGTAACGGTCGGAATCGGGTTGCAGCTCCTGAAGCAGCTGTTCGATATACTTCTCACCTTTTGATTGCTTGATATCATTCATTGTTAGACTCCTGATTTTTTATCCGCGTAAGATAGCACAACTTCATTTTAACGGCTTGAGCAAACAGAATCCTTTTGCCGAATTTAGTTCCGCACTGTTCGTGCTTTTTTATCCCCTTGATGCAATGTAAACGATTCGATTGGTTCCTCTAGCAGCATCATCCGTCAGAAAACAGTAATCTATCGCACTTTGATGTCCGCATGCTATACTCCGCTCATGAGTTGCGATACAGGGGGAAAATATCTGTTTGTCGGGGGGCTTTTCCGGGTCTATTACCATTTCAAGTACTGGCTGTTCCGCAAAGAGCGGAAACAGAGGCTGGCGTCCGGCCAAAAATCCGGTTTTGTCGGTATCCAGATCGATGGCCTCTCACATGCACACTTTCAAATGGCCCTCAAACGCGGCTATCTGCCGAGTATCGCCCGGCATCTTAAACATGGAAACAGACTCCACAGCTATCTCTCCGGCCTGCCAAGCACCACCCCGGCCGCTCAGGCGGCAATTTTCTACGGTATAGAACGAGGGATCCCCGCCTTTCGCTGGTTTGAAAAATCGACCGGCCAGATCATCAGCAGCAACGACCCGGATCATGTGCAATATTACCGGGAAAAATTGATTGGCGACCGACCGGGAATTCTCAGTGGCGGTTCGTCGTACAGCAACCTCCTCGACGGCGGGGCTGAGCAGAGTGTATTCACCGTCTCATCACCCCATCCGCAGACCCTGTTCGGACGCTTCGGCGGCTCGCGCCTTGTCCTCCTTCTTTTTCTTCACCCGCTTCGGGTGACGCGGATGTGCCTGGCAGTCGGCTCCGAATATATCACTGAGCTCTACGACCGAAATCGGGCCAGGAGCAAAAAGGTGAAACCGGTTAAGACCGGCCTTTTTCCGTTTATCCGGATTTTCTGCAACGTGATCCTGCGCGAATTCCAGACCTTCGGCGTCATCGCCGATATCTACAGCGGTGTGCCTCGCATCTACACGACCTACAGCGGCTACGATGAGTTGGCCCATCAGTATGGGCCGGCTTCACGCACCGCCCTGAAGAACCTGAAATATACCGATAAACGGATCGGCGAGGTGATGCGAATGCTGCGGTATGCCCCAGGTGCCGATTACCAATTGATCCTCCTCAGTGATCACGGCCAGACCCCCGGTTACCCGTTTGAGGGGAAATTCGGCGCGACCCTCGGCGAGGCCGTCGGCGCCTTTCTCGAAGATTGCGATCAGCCCACCATCTCTTCAGGCCCCCTCGAATTTACAAGATCCCAACTCGGCTACCTGTCAGAGGAGATCGATGCCCGGCCCGACACCTGGAGACGCCGTATCTACCATCACGTCAAGAACAGCCTGCAACGTAAAATCGACGAACTGGTTTCAGAGACGATTAAGGTCGTGACCCCGGGCGGGATCGTCATCACCTACTCGAGTTCACTCGCCCATCTCTATATAACCGGGAAGAAAAAACGTTTAACACTGGCCGAGATCCGCAAGCAACAGCCGTTGCTGCTCCGCTTTTTATCGAAGCATAAAGGGATCGGATTCCTGATGGCGAAGGGGTCGGGCGGCAGGGTCTGGTTTGTTTATCGCGGCGGCGAACTCTGTTGTCGACGCGATGACATACCGCCAAAAGAGAAACTTGCGTTCCTTGAACCCTACGGGGAACCGGAACTAATCTTCTTTCAACTATTCGATTTCGCCACTGACAACAGCTGTGGTGACCTGATAATTTTTGGCGATTACAATAACGGCCAAATTGCCTGTTTCGATGACCAGATCGGCGGCCACGGCTCGGTCGGCGGCGACCAGTCTCTCCCCTTTCTGATTCTGCCGGAAGGGCACCCGCTCCTAACGCAAAAGAATCTGGTCGGCCACGCCTTCCTCTATCACGACGTTTTTAATCCTCTGGTTAAAGATTAGACCGCGGTTTTCACCGCCAGCACATACTTCAGAAAACGCCCTTCGGGAAACGTCACCGAATAATTGAAGTCCCCCGATTGAGAATGCAGACCGATCACCCGCAGCTCGCAGCCTGCCTGCAGCGCCCCCCGTCGTAACTCCTTAAGGTAGTCGGCAAAGTCTGTTTTCTGATGATTGGACGAGCCGATCAACAGACCGTTGTCGGTCAAAAGGTTCAGGCAGGCGGTTGCCAGGCCGGCCGTACCCCCCCGGGTCGAAAAGGTGCTTTTGCGGGTACTGGAGAAGCTGGGGGGGTCGAACAGAATCAGATCAAAACTGCGCCCGTCGCGCTTAAAGCGGTCGAGGACGGCGAAGCAATCGTCAACGATAAATTCATGTCGCTTCGGGTTGAGGCGATTGCAGTTGAAATTCTCCCGGGCCCAATCGAGATATGTTGCCGAAGCATCGACACTGGTCACCTTTTGAGCTCCTGCGGCAGCGGCCGCCACCGAAAAGGCCCCGGTGTAGGAGAAGAGATTCAGCACCGTCTTCCCCTTGACCCTCGGCGTAAAATCACGACGGTTTTCGCGCTGATCGAGAAACAGCCCGGTGTTCAGCCCCTCTTCCAGATCGACGAGAAAGTTAAGCCCGTTCTCGGTAACGGTCAATCTCCCTTTCTGCTTCTCTCCGGCCAGCAGTTGACTATAGCGGGTCGATTCAGAATTCGCCGCCAGCTTGCGCGTCTCCTGCGGGCGAAATTTTTCATAGATGCCGCGCGGCGTAAACAGCTCCTGCATGACTGAAGTGATTAACTTGAGATGCGGCGACCAGGCCTCCGTGTAGCACTGAACCATGAGGTAATCGCCGTAGCGGTCGACCGTCACCCCGGGGAGACCATCTCCTTCGCCATTGACCAGCCTGTATGCCGTAGTCCCGTCCAAGTCGAGATGCTGCAGACGCAGTGCTGATGCCTGTTGCAAGCGGCGGCGAAACCACTCCTTGCTCAACTGCATCCGCTCACGTGCCAGGATGCGAGCGACGATCCGCTCCCCCGGAGAATAGAGCGCGGTTGCCAAAAATTTACCGGCACCGTCGGTCAGAGTGACCAGTTCACCCGGAGTCCCTTTCGGCCAACTTTTTGTAAAGCGATCCTCTATCACCCAGGGGTGACCGAGTTCAAGCATCCGTACGGTATCGGGTCCGACAATAAATTGTTTTTCAGCCACAGAGGTCTCTCCAAAAATATGGGTAAATGAGATCGACAGTCTAGCGGAAAAACGGCCAAAGGGGGACAGAATAAATCGTCCATTCGTTAACAGCCCCCTGCATTCACCCCTTGATCAGATATTTTTGACCCAGATCAAAGAAATAAACTTAAGACTGTTCTAACTTCACCGCCGTATAGAGGGAATCCACACCCGAACTTGACACCCTCCAGAAACATGATTCAGTTAAAAACTACCAATTTGTATAAAAACATTTAATTCGCGCGTTCTTGTAATTTTTCCATGGTTGTTGCTCACCCTAACATCTGGAGGTTTTCATGAAGAAGCTCAAGTTTACGGCTGTTTTAATGTCTGTCGCCCTGGCTGTGCTGCTCTGTATCAGCACAACTTATGCCGCTGCTGATATCGACAAAGAGACGCAGCAATGCATTACCTGCCATCTCGAAAAGAGGATGGCCCCGAAAATGATCGAAATGTGGCAAAAATCAAAACATGCGGAAGAGGGGATCGGTTGTCTCGCCTGTCATCAAGCAGAAAAAGACGACTTTGATGCCTTTAAGCATAATGGCTTTACGGTCGGACTCTATCCGACTCCGAAAGACTGCTCACAGTGCCACCAGAAAGAAGTGACGGAACACACGAAATCAAAACATGCTTACCAGTTCTGGCTCTATGCTCCGGCCGATCGTGCCATTTTTGAACCGATCATCGGCACCAAGCAAGGGTGCGAAGCGTGTCACAACATCTCCAACCAGTGGCCGGATGGCTCGGTTGGCGAGTGTGATGCCTGTCACCCCAAACACAGCTTCTCTATCGAAGTTGCCCGGACTCCGCAAACCTGCGGCGAGTGTCACCTCGGCCCGGATCATCCGCACATCGAAATCTACAACGAATCAAAGCATGGCAATATCTATGCTGCAGAAGGGGACAAATGGGACCTTTCCTACCGCTCGGACGATTTCAAAAACATTCCGATCGAGGCACCGGTCTGCACCACCTGTCATATGGATGCTGTCGGGGACATGAAGTCGACCCATAACGTCTCTGAGCGGCTCGGGTGGGAATCACAAGCACCCTGGTCATATCGCACCATCTGGTTTGAAGAGGAGCTCGGAAGCTGGCAGGAGAAAACCCAGCGGATGCAAAATGTCTGTGCGAACTGCCACGCACCAACATTTATCAAAGACCACTTCCTCGCCTATGACCTGGTTAACTTGCAGTACAACGAAATTCGGCGTGAATTTCTCTACTGGGTAAAACTCTACGTTAAGAAAGGGCTGATCAAGCCGCTCAAAGAGACCTTTAACGACGGCGAAGAAAGACCACAGTCGCAACTGGTCATTAATGCCGGTTGGTACGCCACAGGTTCAAAGATGATGTACAACGGCTGGCACCACGAAGGACGTCGTTTCCGGCAGGGTGCAGCAATGGGCGGTGCTGATTATGTTCAGTGGCACGGCGTCTGGGAGCTGCAACATGACATGCAGGAGATGATAAACTGGGGTGCTGAACAGGGCGTTGAAGAAGCGATGAAGATTGCCGAATCGGACTCGCCGGCCAAATTCTTCCCCTATAAACTTTATGACTTCCCTGGTGGCGTCTATTCCATCTCGACCAAAGAGAATCAGAGCGTCAATACAACCCAGCAGTACATCCCTGACTACTGGGAGAAGGTTAAGGCCAACGTCGAGCAGGCGTACAAAAAAGGGTTCCTCACTAAAGTAGCCTGGGATCGCTGGATGGAGCGCTACAACAACAAGGACCACTATGACGGAACCAAGTATGGTTCGCATCCCCTCTATGCCCCTTACGAAGAGCGCAAAAAGCTGGAGCTGAATTTGAAAGACCCGAATTCACCTTTGAGTCAGGCGATCAACATCGGCCTGCCGTCACCAACTCCGGCCGAAGAGAAGATCAAGTAACAACCGAGGGTAAAATTGACACTGCGCGGGAGAGCCGAGACTCTCCCGCGTTATTTATCCACACCTAAGAACAGGTCTGACCCGAGCATGGGAGCACAGTTCATATGAAAAACAAAACTCTTACCGTTGCACTGATGTTTCTCACCACCTTCATCTTTTCCGTGGCCGCTTATGCCTCCAATGCAAAAATTATCGCCAACCTTGACGAAAAAAACATTACGGTGGAAATCCTGACCAGCTATGTCGAAGATGTTGCAGGAAAGAACTATGAGCCATGGTTACACGACAAGGAAGGGTTGCGAAAGTTAGTAGACTTCTACGTCAATCGTACGCTCCTGCTCGATTACGCCAGGAAGAGCGTCGATAAAAAGAATACCATTGTAACCAATCATAATGCTCGGAGTATGGATGCTGATGTTATGCTGCTCAGTTCGCTGCTGCAAAGCGAGGTACAGGACAAGGTCCAGGTTACGGAAGAAGAGATCCGCACCTACATGAAAAAGAACAGTATCGACTCCGAAAAGCAGGCGAGACAAGAGATGGAATCCAAGCTGAAAAACGAACTGATGACCGCCTTGATCGCAAAGGTCCGCATCGGGCACAGCATCAAATATTTTCCGTAAAGCATTTAAGGATAAATAAACAAAAACGCCCCACGCAAGCCTTTATGCTTACATGGGGCGTTTCTGTTTAAATCAACGATCCGTTACGAATTAACGAACCTGAACGACCTCTTTAACTTCGGGGAGCTGCTCCATCAAAGTCTTCTCGATTCCCATCTTCAGGGTCATGGTCGACATCGGGCAGGAGCCACAGGCGCCGGTCAGCTTAACACTGACGATGCCATCAGCACTCACATCCACCAGCTCAACATCGCCGCCGTCTGCCTGAAGTGCCGGACGGACCATATTCAATACTTCCTGGACTTTTTCGCGCATTACAAATCTCCTCTGGAATTATTTCTTGTTTTTATCGTCACGTTTTGCGGACGACGCTCTATTTCACTTTTTGTTATACGTCTTCTTTATAACGCATAGTCTATCAAATCGGCAAGGGGATGTCGGATATTTTTCGATGACAAAGGAGCTCCGGGGTTCCGACCCCTTTGCCCTGCACCAACACCTTAAAGGTGCTCCCCATCCCTTCATCCGGCATAATCAGGTTTTTCAAAGTCATGCGCAGCGCCAGAGCCTGATTTGCGTCGGTCGCTTGTGCCTGCAACTCCATCAACTTCTCGACGAATCCAAGCGCCATTAAAAACCGATACTGCTCTTTAAAGTAGAGATTATCGAGGCCGGCTTCGGTCCCGGCTTTTTGCAGCGCGGTAAAATCGACATGCGCGGTGATATCTTGCTCTCCCACCATGTGATAAGGATCCTCTAGCGCTGCATGCTTGTGATAGCACATCACCGTGCCATTGCGCCGAAACGGAGCGTACAGCTCCTCGGCCGGATAACCGTAATCGACCGTTAACGCAAATCCGCGCTGCAACGTGGAGGCGACCCGGCGCATCCAGTCGACCGCCATAAGATTCGCTTCGCCGCGATTCCCTTCACACGGTTCGACTCCGAGCCAGTCAAAATGTTGGGCAATTGCATCGGTCGAAAGCGGCCCGACCGACTCACCAAACTGTTCACCATTACGGGTGACGTAGACTTCCTGCAGCTTTCCGTTGCGCTTTTCAACCACATGCACCGGAAAAGCATCGATCAATTCATTGGAGAGGTAACAGCCAACAAACGGTGCGAGCTCGCTCTCGGCGCACCAGTCGACACGACCAGCGTGATCGCTCAATTGATCACTCTGCCGCTGCCGGTTATCGGGACTGACTTCCACCAGACGGTACTGAATCCGGTTATACAACTCAGGCGCTTCGATCTGCAAAGCATCGAGGATATCTTTGGACAGATGCCCTTCTCCCGCCCCCTGCTCAACAACGGTAAACGGCTCATCGCCGAGAATCTGCGCCATCTCGATCAGTTGCCTGGCAATCAGACCGCCGAACAGAGCGTGGACGCTGCTTGAGGTGAAAAAATCGCCCTGTTTACCGATCCGGTTGCGTGACGAGGTATAATAACCGAACTCGGGGTGGTAGAGACAGTCGGCCATAAACTCGGCGAAGGTCATGTCGCCATGCGACTGGATCTTATTCAGCAGAAAGGAATGCAGCGGTGTGGTTGTTGTATTGGCCATGAGGATGATCGCTCCGCGTCTATGTTATGGGGGTGCCCGGCGAGTGCGGGATTTTAACCCAAGACCGGTTCTCTGGCAAGCAGAGATCTTTTCACAAAAACACGATTCCTGTTTTGTCTTGACCCAAAGTGTTGATCGCCCTACCATCCGTTAACATTATCGCTTTCTCATATCGTGAAGACTAAATACCCTGAAGGAGAATTGAAATGAATAGAGCCCTGCTGCTCACGTTTCTGACACTGTTCCTGTTTTGTTCCTTGACCCAGGCTACTGAGAGGAAAGACTCGCTCGCTGACTGGCAGCCGACCTTTGATCCATCATCAGCTGAATTTACCTATCTCCTCTCCTGCGTGGGACACCCTGCAATTGAAGGGGTCGCGGCCGGGTTCAAAATTCGCGACAAGGTGTGGGAGAAGTCGAAAGGACGCCTCTATGTCGACTTTCGCCCCTTAAGCCAGCTCGGAGGCGAAAAGGATGTGATCAGCAAACTGAAGCTCGGGGCGGTACAGGGGATGATGAGCTCTTCGGTGGCTGCGGCAAACATCGCGCCTCGTCTCGGCGTTGTCAACCTCCCATACGTGGTCGATACATTCAAAAAACTCGATCAATTCCGTAACAGCGAGACGCTCTGGCAGCCGTTCAGCACCGCCGCTGCTGCTCAGGGGATTCTGATTGCTGACTTTACCGGCTACGGCAGCTATGGTTGGGCGACAAAAAAACCGGTCAACACCCTTTCAGATGCAGAAAATGTGAATTTTCGTATCGCCGAAGCTCCGGTCAATATCGATACCTACAAAGCCTGGGGTTTTAAATTTACGGTCATGCCGTGGCCAGATGTTCCGCAGGCGCTGCAAACAGGCGTAATAGACGGCCTTGATCACACCCCGATCGTCTGTAATATTTCAAAAAAATTCACCATTGCCCGCTACTACACCGAACTCGATTATGCTCAGGGACTCTATATTCACCTGATCAACCAGCGTTGGCTCAACAAACTGCCGGCCGATCTGCGAGAAATCCTGCTGCAGACGATTGCCGAAGAGAGTGCTGCGGCCCGCAAGCTGACCGAGCAGCAACAGAAGAAACAGATCGCTGCGGCCAAGGCCGATGGCGTCGAATTTATTCAACTCAACGAGGCCGACCGCGCTCTCCTTATAAAGAAAGCGGAACCGATCTACAATAAATGGGGGAAAGAGATCGGTGCGGATTACTTGAAAAGGGTTCGCGATGTGTTGAGTCGCTGACGAACAGTTCTCTTGAAAAAATGTCATTCCTGGAATCAGGGTGGCATTTTTTTTGACAAAAAAAATAAAAAGCAGATGGAGACGCCCCCTTTCCCCTCGAGGAAATTGGTTAAGAGACCATCGCCCCCTATGCTGAGAAGAGCCCCCTTTCGCACGAGATCATCAACCGTCCAGGGGAGGACGGCCAGAAACAGGACTGTGACTGGAAGGCCATCGGCACCGCCCTGTTCAGCCAGAGTGAAGGGGGCCGCATTCTCGGGTGCAAGCCCTGAGACACTCTAGACGCCAAGATAAAGAGCGTTCATGTCATAAAAGCCCCAATTAAATAGGCGTTGAGAGAGTCAAGACACCCTCAGCTTTAAATTACATCAAACCAACAGATCCAAATAGCCATTTACTAATATCTTGAAAAAATTGATATTTTTCCCGATTTCGTGCAATCATACCAACCGCCAAAAAAATTGAACGAAATGGAGATCTGAATGAATCGCAATCTGGCCCTTGAACTGGCACGAGTCACCGAAGCCGCCGCCCTCGCCTGTGCACGGTGGGTTGGCAAAGGGGATAAAATTTCTGCCGATGACGCAGCAACCGAGGCGATGCGCCGCACTCTTGATTTACTCGACATTTACGGCACGGTCGTCATTGGTGAGGGTGAAATGGATGAAGCTCCGATGCTCTACATCGGCGAAAAGCTCGGCCAGATAAAAGGGCTGCCGGTCGATATCGCCGTCGACCCGCTCGAAGGGACCACGCTCTGCGCCAAAGGGATGAATGGTGCCATTGCCACCATCGCTCTCGCGACGGATGGCGGCTTCCTGCATGCTCCGGATATGTACATGGACAAGATCGCCGTCGGTCCAGAAGCGTATGGGGTTATAGATATTGATGCTTCGCCGACAGAAAACCTGACGCGAGTCGCTGAAGCCAAAAAATGCTACATCGAAGACCTGACCGTTGTCATACTCGATCGACCACGACACGATAAAATAGTCGAGGAGATTCGTCACGCCGGAGCCAGAATCCACATGATCTCCGATGGCGACGTTGCTCCAGCAGTCGCTGCAGCAGTCCCCGGTAGCGGAGTCGATATGATTATGGGAGTCGGAGGTGCTCCGGAAGGTGTTCTGGCGGCTGCCGCACTGAAGTGTATGGGTGGAGACATGCAAGGACGCCTGATCTTTATGAATCAGGAAGAACGTGATCGAGCCGTTACCATGGGGATAAAAGACTTCAACAAAGTGTACAACTGTGAAGAGATGGCGAGTGGCGATGTCGTCTTTGCAGCGACCGGCGTCACCAATGGGGAACTGGTCAAAGGGGTTCGCTATTTCTCCGGTGGTGCCGAAACACACTCCGTAGTCATGCGCTCTAGAAGCCGCACCGTCCGTTTCATTCAAGCGCATCATCAGTTTGATTACAAACCAACCTATTAAGAGACAGAGTGTTTTCGACTTGTCAATCATTGAGTGAATTGCTAGTATTCGTTTTCTAATAGCACTCATCGAATCCAGTCACGAAGAGGAATGTTATGGCAATTATTACGATTTCACGCGAAATGGGCAGCGGTGGGATTCCTATCGCACACAGGGCCGCTGAAGAACTAGGATACACGCTGGTCGATGGCTCAATCCTTAAGAAGTCTGCAGAAAAGTACGGTCTATCCGAGGAAGCGTTTGAGCATGCCGACGAAAAACCACCAGCCTTTATCGAAGGTGAAGACGTTCAGCACTTGATTGATCTACGCCAAATCGAGCTTATGGTTCTCGACTTTGCACTGAAGGGGAACGTTATTGTCTACGGTCGCGCCGGTGAAGACCTGCTCAAAGGCATCCAGAGCGTTTTTCGCGTCCGGATTATCGCCCCCTTTGACGATCGGGTTGAACGCTGGGCTGAACGTGAATGGCTCGATCCGGACCTCGCTCGGCTGATGGTTCGGAAAAGCGACCAGCAACGGGCCGGATTTGTCCGCTACTATTTTGACCGCGAGTTGGAAAACCCTCTACACTACGACATGGTTATCAATACCCAGCGCCTGTCAGAAGACAAGGCGGTTGAACTGATTTGCAGCGGCGTCAACGACAGCAACCTGGCAGAAGAAAAAATTAACGCCAAGAGAATCCTGACCGATCTTATCGTCGGGAAGAAGGTTGAAATCGCCGTTCTCTCCATGACTGTGTTCGACTGCGAACACTTGATGTTCAACGCGTCCGGAAACACGGTCACGATCACAGGTCATGTACACAGCAAAGAAGAGCGCAAAAGTGTTCTGTCGGCAGTAAAGAGTGTCGAAGATGTCGAGAAGGTCGATGACAAGCTTTCGGTTCTCGGCTTCAGAAATATCCCTGACGATCTCTAGAGATGCCAGATCAGACAAAAAAGCCGGCTATTAGCCGGCTTTTTTGTATCCGACAGAGCGGCAAAAGCTTGTCGAAACAGTTAATTGCGTGCTAATGTTCACGTTCAGACGTGTCAATATCAAAAGGAGGATTTCAATACATGGCAGGACATAGTAAATGGGCCAACATCAAGCACCGCAAGGGTGCTCAGGATGCCAAACGCGGAAAAGTTTTCACTAAAATAATCAAAGAGATCACCGTTGCAGCAAGAATCGGCGGTGGAGACATCGAAAGTAATGCGCGTTTGCGCATGGTGGTCGATAAAGCCAAACAAGCCAACATGCCAAAAGACAACATCGACCGGGCGATCAAAAAGGGGACCGGAGATCTCGACGGCGTCGTGTATGAAGAGGGGATTTTTGAGGGGTACGGCCCCGGCGGTGCTGCGATTATTGTTGAATTCATGACAGACAATCGCACCCGTACCGTTGCCGACGTCCGGTTCATCTTCAGCCGAAACAACGGCAATCTCGGCGTCAGCGGCTCTGTCGCCTTTATGTTCGACCGCAAAGGCTTGATATCCCTCTCCCGGGATATAGATTTCGACACCCTGTTTGAAGTGGCGTTGGAAGCAGGGGCCGAGGATGTCACGGAGGAAGGGGACGTCTACGAAGTCACGACCGACCCGGCGGATTTTTTCGAGGTCCGCGAGGCGATAACGGCCAGTGGCCTAACAGTACAGACGGCCGAAGTCACGATGATCCCGCAGACCACGACCTTGCTGGAAGGTGTTCAGGCGGAGCAAATACTCACGTTGATAGATAAACTCGAAGACAATGACGACGTTCAAAATGTCTACGCAAACTTCGACATTTCAGAGGAGGAAATCGGTCGAATCATGGGCTGACAATCTTACGCACTATTCTCGGTTAGAGGGTAAAAATCGACCGAAGAATCCGAAAAGATTTCTCAAGCTCCCGACCACACCATCTTTATGAGAATACTCGGCATTGACCCTGGTTCCAGAGCAACCGGTTTTGGACTGATTCGCCTGGAGGGCAATCGGCTACACCATATCGACAACGGTGTTATTCGCCCTCCAGAAAAGGCAACTCTGGCGCAGAGGCTTTTGCATATCTATCTTGAGTTACAGGCCGTCATCAAACAGTACTCCCCCGAGTGTGCGGCAATTGAGCAAGTCTTTATGGGGAACAACGTCCAATCTGCGCTTAAACTTGGTCAAGCCCGCGGTGTCGCCGTGCTTTCTGCCGCCTCTGCTGAACTTGAAGTAGGCGAATACAGCCCCCTGCAAATAAAAAGTGCCGTCGCCGGATATGGACGCGCCAGTAAAAGTCAGGTCCAACAGATGGTGAAAGCACTTCTGAAACTACCGGAAATTGCCCAGGAAGACGCCTCCGATGCTCTCGCAGTTGCCATCTGCCATGCGCACACCGGCTCCCTGTTGACGCAGGTGAAGGCCCAGAGGCAACAGACAAACCGAAGGCTGAAACAATGATCGCTCTCTTAAATGGCCAGATCGCATATAAATCACTCGACCATGTCATTCTCGACGTTGGCGGCGTCGGCTATCGTCTTCTTGTCCCGCTCTCAACCTTCTACACCCTGCCGGAGAGTGGCCAGGTTCAACTCCATGTTCACACACATGTCCGTGAGGATGCGATTCAGCTGTTCGGATTCGGCAGAGCCGAAGAGAAAGAGATCTTCTCAATTCTGATTTCCATTTCCGGCGTTGGGCCAAAACTCGCAATCAACATTCTTTCACATATCCCCGTGGATGAGTTGGCTTTAGCCTTAGCGAATAGCGACATTGCACGACTCTCCTCACTCCCTGGTATCGGCAAAAAAACAGCTGGGCGGCTCTCTCTGGAGTTGAAAGAGAAGGTAGCGCCATTTATCGCATCGGCAAACGTGGAAAGCGGCGGCTCCCCCACACCCGGGTCGCCCCTTCTAGACGACCTGTTGTCAGCACTGGTGAATCTTGGGTATAAGGAGAATGTCTCCCGCCGGGCCCTGGAATCAATGGAAATCACTCCGGAAGCCCCACTTGAGACCTCATTGAAGGCAGCTTTAAAGCTGCTCGGGAAGTAGCGATATGTCTGAGCGTCTGATTTCAGCGACACCGGAACAGAATGAAGACCCGTTTGATGTTTCTCTGCGCCCGCGTACCCTGGCAGAATATGTAGGACAGTCAAAGGCCAAGGAGAACCTGCAACTGTTCATCGAAGCGGCGCGTGGTCGCAACGAGGCCCTTGATCATGTCCTCTTCTACGGCCCCCCGGGACTCGGCAAAACCACTCTGGCCAATATTGTCGCCAATGAGATGGGTGTCAGCATCAAGAGTACATCCGGTCCAGTCATTGAAAAACCGGGGGATCTGGCTGCAGTACTGACGAACCTGGAGGAAGGGGACGTCCTCTTTATCGACGAAATCCATCGCCTTTCGCCGGTCGTTGAGGAGATCCTCTACCCGGCGATGGAAGATTACCAGCTCGACATCATGATCGGACAGGGGCCATCGGCCCGAACCATCAAACTCGACATTCCCCGATTCACCCTGGTCGGGGCGACGACCAGAGCCGGCCTCCTCTCTTCACCTCTACGCGACCGATTCGGCATCATCAGCCGTCTGGAATTTTATTCGATTGAGGAGCTCTCAATTATAGTGGAACGGAGTGCCAGATTGCTTAAAATCGAGGCGACGAAAGAAGGTGCGGCTGAAATTGCCCGCCGCAGTCGCGGAACACCCCGGATCGCCAATCGCCTTTTGCGCCGGGTGCGGGATTTTGCCCAAGTTAAAGGAAGGGGGACTGTCACCCAGAAACTGGCCGACAGCTCACTTCTGCGTTTAGAGGTCGATTCTAAAGGGTTTGACCAAATGGACAGGCTCCTGATGTTGACGATTCTCGATAAATTCAATGGCGGTCCGGTCGGGCTCGATACGCTTGCCGCTGCAATTAGCGAAGAGCGCGATACGATCGAAGACGTTATCGAACCCTTTCTGATTCAACAGGGATACCTGAACCGGACGCCTCGTGGCCGCATGGCAACGCAATTAGCACTCAAACATTTCGATCGGCCACTACTGCAAGAAAGTGACAATCTGTTTTCAGGAGAAGAGTCATCGAATGCAGAATAGAAGACGGAACTATACGGACCAGATCCGGATCACTGTCACCGGCAAAATCACGGCGACCTACCTTCTGCTCGCCCTGTTCAGCCTCATAGCGATAGGGTATGCCTTAAACAGCCTGCATACACAGACAATCGTGTCGCGAGAACTGGTCAACACCGACATCCTGGCAGCGGCACTCGCTCGCGATCTGCAATCGGAAATAAAGAGGCATGAGCAGTTATCCGACCTGATCACCATTCGATCGAGTCAGGAAGCGCACGACCTTCTTACTGAAAAGTTGGCCGACAGCCTGACCGTACAAGGTGATTTTTCAGCAAAACTGACCCAAAAACAGCAGCTGATTTTTGACCCCCTGTTCTCTCAATACAGAAAATACGGAAATGAGTTTTTAAAACTATCGACAAAAAAGAAGAAAGCAGCTGATGTTTTTTTCAAAAAAACTTTGCGCCCCCACCAACAGAGCATTATTGAAGAGTTGAAAAATTTTCGGGATTCACAGCGGGAAAAAGTTGACCGTTCCCTCGACCAATTATCAAACGACAGCGACAACGCCTTCCGGGTGACCTTACTCCTGCTCCTGCTCGGATTGACCCTGTCGATACCGGTTGGCATTTCAGTCATTTTACAAATGCATCGATCACTCCGAAAATTAACAGATGCAACGCAACAGATTGCTGAAGGCAATTATGATCTTAAAATCGAAGCGACAGCCCGGGACGAATTCAGTCTATTGACCAGAGAATTCATAACCATGGGGCACAAACTCCGCGAGTACGAAGTATTGAATCTCGACGCCAGTCCCTTAACCCACCTCCCCGGTAACCTCGTCATACTGCGCCGCGTCGAAGAGTTGCTCGCAAGCGGTACCCCCTTTGCTCACGCCTTTATCGACCTCGATCATTTCAAGGCCTTCAATGACCGCTACGGCTACCAGAACGGGAGTGACATTATCAGCATGGTCGGGAGCATGATTGAGAGAATCGTGAGAACAGAAGGGAGTCCTGATGATTTTGTCGGACATATCGGCGGCGATGATTATATTTTCCTGACAACAGAAGACAAGGTCGAAAGTCTGGCGCAAAAATTTATTGAAGAGTTTGATCGCACAATCCCGTCATTTTATTCAGAACAGGATCGTGAGGCCGGGTCGTTTACCGGTGAAGACCGTTTTGGCGTCAAGCGTGAATTTCAGATTATGACCGTTTCGATTTCGATTGTCTGTAGCGAAAAATCAAACTACGAATCAGCCACCGCAATCAGTCACGAATGTGCTAAAATGAAGGAACATTTAAAGCGTCTCCCCGGAAGCAACTACATGATCGATCGTCGAAAAGGGATAACCTGATGGGAAAGGGACTCATCGTCTGCCTGTTTTTTCTAATGTCCGGGTGTGTAGCCTTTCCCCAACTCGAGCGCAAACTGACGCGCACAGAGACTGGGGCATTCCACGAGGCATTGGAGCCGCTGTTAAAAAAACAGGATTCTCGCCCTATCAAAACATATATAAAGGAAAATCCCGACACCCTTTATGCCAGCGATGCTAAACTTATCCTGCAACTCCAGAGTCGCTACCAAAGTTCTCAGAAAAAACTCAAAACATGCGAACAACAACTGGACGCAGCGCAGGTAGAGATAAAGAAACTGCGGGTAGAGACAGAGAAACTGCAGGCAGACATTGAACGGCTGACCCAACTCCATCTTAAAATGGGTCGAAATGATCAATAATTTCAATAAAAGTTAAAACAACATTGGCAACTGACTTTGACTGTGTTAGTAACTGTTGTGTGGGGGGCTTAAGCACCCAAGCCCTGCTGAGTCACCCCCGGGGCCGTCATTGTGACGGCCCTCTTTTTTTAAAACCGCATGACCACCGAGTCAATCGATGAGCCAAGACCCCTTACAACAATTTGCCAAGCAACTCCACTCCTGGATCATCGCTGACCTGGATAAAAAACCGGGGCCGTTTCGAAGCGCTGAGCTCTTGCCGACCTTACTCGGCACAACGGGCAGCCTCTCCCCCCCTATCGTGTTCTGGATCAACCGGGAAAGCCATTTAGCCGGTGGGGTTATCCTGGTGCCCAAAGACAACCCCACAGAAGTCTCTGCCTCTGGTTGCGAAATCTGTGCAGCGCTCGGATTAGACAGCTATTACACCTGGGGGATCGGAGAAGTCTCGGCATGGAAGGTCGACGCCCCTTCTGGCCGCCTCTGGGCGGAACCGATTCCTGACACGGCTATACACGAAACAGCCCCCTTCAGGGACGTTCTCACTCTTCTTTTGCAAGATATGCAGAACCGATTCTTTAGCGAACAGAATTTATTACCGAAATTGTCGTCACCCTACCTGACGAACCTTTTACACAACTGTATCGAATCACTTCTGCCGGCATTTGCAAAAGATAAGGACTCGAGACTGAACCGCAACAGCATCGCCTGTGTCGTACTACAGATGCTCGCACTCTTCAGCCAGACTTCATCACCGGTCAAAACCGGGCCGGACCGCTTGATATCAGACCTCAAACACGAAATAAGGAAACTAGCTCCCTCCCTCTGTGCCGCAATGAGTCTTGATGAGAAATCACCCTCCCTCTCCGGAGCAGCGACAATCAAGCTTCACCATCTGTATCAGCGACTGCAACAACTCGGTCCGGAAATTGTCCCTTTCATGACTGGAACAATAACGCGTCTTCTTCAATTCTGGTCTGAGATTTCAGAGCTTTCACCGTTGCCAGCGCCGTTGAAAAAGGGGCGATCGACTCTCATTATCAACCCGGATCGTTATTATCCTGAAATGTCGGTCACGCTGGAAATCGCCGCCCCCCCCTTTTCTGCAGCAACCGCACTCCTGAGATACTTACAAAGCCCGGAGAGACGGCATCCATATCAACAGTCAGACCTGCTTGACTTGAGACAGCCGGTCACTGTTGACGAAGTGATCGGGAACTTAAAAGACAGATCGAAGCCAACTGCGAAGGAACAGGCACAATTGAACACGCTACTTCGCCACTCATGGCCGAACAGACATCTTAAACTCGCCGCGACAACACCCCGCTGGGCCTGGCGTGTGATTCACCTCGTCGGACTGTTACAAGGGACTCCGCATGGCATTCTGAACCTGCCAGCCGATTGGCTTTGGACCCCTTACGGCGAACAATTTTTCAACCTGATTTCCGATCAGATCGATCTGCATAAGATATCCCCGGTGGACAACCAACAACTGCGTATTGAATTTAACCACCCCACCAGGAACCAGCAGATAGCAGTAGACTCCTTCGATAAAGAGGTTCGTTTTATCGATAAACAGAAACAAGAGGTGACGCGGGCAGAGCTGCTACTCGCGCTCTCTGTGCCGACCGAGGTTTACGACCTTCTGCGCAGCGGCGAGCTCAAAACAGTCACGCACGCCGTTCCTCCACTCGACGCCGTAGAACTATTTTTAAGCTCATCTATCGGACGGGGACTCTGGCAGATCCTCAATCCAAAAAAACAGTTGCCCAAAGTCGAAAAAATAAGAGCTGAGATTGTCCGAACCGGATTCCCACTTCCTGGAGAGAAAACACTAAAAGCCCTCTCTTTATTAGGAGAGAGACACCCCAAACCTGACAGGGCAATGATCGATCGCGAGCTTGAACCCTGGCTTGGGTCGCTCAATCTTAGCGACCTGCGCCCCCGATTCCACCTCCATCGACCTGAAGCTTCGCCCTCTAAAGAAAGCATCCCGGCAGAAATGATTTCTGAGGAGATGATCAAAACAGGAGAGGTCCCTCTGTTTCCCGAGAACTACCTTTATGAAATTCCGGAAAAATCGCGTCGCAGTTATTCAGTCTCCGGTCTGCTCTCTATTCGCGAAACCTTTTTTAACAGCGTCACCATGCAAACATCGAACGGCGAATCTCTAACCATAGAAGGGGTCGGGACCGCCCGTGCATTACAGCTTATTTCAACAATTAAAGCCGGAGAGTTTGATCTCCCCAGTGATGAACACTCTGTCGAAATCATCCTGAGCCGTTATCTTAACGACCTGCATAAACTCTATGAACAAATACAACAGAAGACAAACAATCTGAGCCCTCAGGGCACAAATGAGATTGTCGAGCAGATTTGGAACCGTTTACCTGTTCCGCCACGAAGCTAGCTTGGCGACAACAAACATTCTTCCCGCCAACCGCCAAAAATGTTAAAGTCCATTTCAAGGGAGATTATGCGATCATGAAAATTCTATTACACATCTGCTGTGCAAACTGCGCGATCTACCCGGTCAGCGTCATGCGCGACAAAAACCATTCAGTCGATGGCTTTTTCTACAACAACAACATCCACCCCTATCAGGAATTCAAAAAGCGGCTCGATGCTGTCCGCGAGTATAGCCGACTTGTAGAACTCAAGGTTCAATACAATGAAACCTATATGCTTGAAGATTTTTTGATGAATGTTGCAACTGACCCTCTTAATCGCTGCGATTATTGTTACCTGGCACGCCTTGAAGAAACGGCACGTGTTGCGGCTGAGCAAGAGTATGATGCTTTCACCTCCAGTCTGCTCTACTCGCGCTATCAGCAACACGATGCGATTCGAGAAACCGGTGATGCGCTGGCTCAACAGTATGGTTTGAAATTTTATCACGAGGATTTTCGCACCGGATGGCAGGAAGGGATCAGGGCGTCCAAAAGCATGGGCTTGTACCGACAGCAATATTGTGGCTGCATCTACTCAGAAAAAGACCGATATTACCCATGCAGTAAAAACTAAGAAACAAACAGGTTCTCGATGACTGACCCGGCCGCAGCATTTCATTACGAAAGTAATTTTCCATCTGATCGAATCATCGGTTTAGCGCTTGGAAGCGGGGCAGCCCGAGGACTTTCCCACATTGGCGTGCTGCATGCGCTGGAAGAATGCAATATCAGGATTGATCTGTTGGCCGGAACATCCATCGGGGCTCTGATCGGCGCCCTCTACGCATCAGGCGTTCCTATATCCCACCTCCAAAAGGTCGCCAGAGAACTCAACTGGCGAAAACTTGCAGGAATGCTCGGCCCAACCATCCCCACATCGGGGCTTCTCGACAGTCGTAAAGTTTCTCGCTTTATAAAAGAACTCCTGCCGGTCAGCACATTCGAAGAATTAAACATTCCTCTGGCTGTCACCACAACCGATATCGAATCTGGAGAGTTGATCATCATCCGTCAAGGGTTACTCCTCCCTGCGATTCTCGCTGCCATCTCTTTTCCAGGTCTGTTTACGCCGGTGCGTGTTGGGGACAGATTTCTAATGGATGGCGGACTCTGTTCTCCGGTCCCGACCGATGTCGTCAGACAAATGGGGGCCGAAGTTATTATCGGCGTCTGCGCTATACCATCGGTCGACAAGCGATACCACGAAACATTTGCTCCGAACACCAGAAAAACAGCGCCCCGAAAACCTTTTATGATGCGTTTTACCCCTGACTGGATTGAGCGGACATTCAGCGATATCTGGACATCCCAAAACCGGTTCGATTCGGATGATCCGATCAGTGACGAAAGAAATCCGCCAAGCATATTCCGGGTTTTTGCCCAGAGTGTCGCTATCCTGGAAAACCAGATCAACTCCTTGCGTCTGGAACAGGAAAAAGTCGATTTTCTTATCCGCCCGGAGTTGAGTCATATCTCTTTGCTCGAATTCCACAAGGCGGCGGACGCAATTGAAGCAGGACGTGTTGCAACGATTGAATTACTCTGTTCCAAGCATTGATTCGTTTGCGCAAACAATCTATTGTGGTATATTTGTAAATAATTTTAACAACTTGCAAACGGATAGGAGGCAGCATGATCGACTTGATTGGAAAAACAGTATTGGCAGGTATCGGGGTGCTCGCTTTAAGTCAGAAAAAGGCGGAAGAACTCGCTGAGGAGCTGAAAACAAAACTTAACCTCAGCGAAGAGGAAGGGCGTTCTTTACTGGAAAAGTTAAGGTTGGCGGCCGACGAAAACCAGCAAAAGCTAGAGAAAATTGCTCGCGATGAGGTGGAAAAAAACTTGCCTCGAATGGGACTCGTTAGCAAGAGTGACTTTGACACCCTGAAGAAAAAAGTAGCCAATCTTGAGAAGCGCTTGAAAGGGACTAGCTGAAGTCACAATGATTGCATTTACTCGAATTAATCGTAATATTCGCTCCATACGTCGCTACAGACAGATTCTTGGTATTTTAATCAAGTATGGTTTCGGTCAGGTCATTGAGCAATTAAACATCGACTACTACCTGGAGCTAGGTCGTCGTATTGTCACGCTCGGAACGACTGCAAAAGAGGTTGAACGGCTGAGCATACCTCAACGTCTGCGACTCGCCATGGAAGAACTCGGCCCGACCTTCGTAAAACTCGGCCAGATTCTCTCCACCCGCCCGGACCTTATTCCGCACGAGTATGCCGAAGAATTTCGAAAACTTCAGGACAAAGTCCCACGGTTTGACGACAATGCCGTGCACCTGCAGATATTCAAAGAATTTGGCGCAACCAGCGACGATATTTTCGCTGAATTTTCTGACCAACCGATTGCGGCTGCCTCTATCGGACAGGTTCATCGAGCCAGACTCAAAACCGGGGAAGACGTTGTTCTTAAAATACAGCGGCCTGACATTGAAAATACAATAGAGACAGACCTTGACATTCTGATGGGTCTCGCCTATCTGATTGAAAACCATCTGTCTGAGCAATTGATAGCCGACCCGACCGCTATCGTCAGGGAGTTTCGGCGGGTTGTACGACGCGAGCTTGACTATACACGTGAAGGAAGGACGATCGATCGTTTTGCCTCAAACTTTATCAATGACGATACAATTCTAATCCCTCAGGTCTTCTGGGAGTTTACCGGCAAGACCATCTTGACGATGTCCTATATGGACGGAATCAAGATTAATGATTATTCCCAACTGGTCGAAGCGGGTTACGACTTAAAAATCCTCGCCAGTAATGGTGCTGACACCTTTCTGAAACAAGTCTTGGTTCACGGTCTGTTTCACGGTGACCCGCACCCGGGGAACATTCTCGTTTCTCCCGGAAATGTCATCACTATGCTCGATTACGGCATGGTTGGGCATCTGGACGAAACGCTTAAATTTCAATTAATCGATCTCATTCTGGCGATCGTCAGCCGTGATGTTAACCGGATCATCAACCAACTCCTCTACTCTGGCGATATCACTGATGATACGGATCGAAAACAATTAAAACGCGACATGTCCGATTTCATGGATGATTATTATGAAATATCATTGCAAAGAATCGATTCGGGAAAACTTGTCGCAGAATTTATAGAGATTTTACAACGTCACCGGATCAAGTTTTCTGCGGATCTCATCCTTTTGGCGAAAGCACTGGTCTCAATGGAAGGACTGGGAAAACAACTCGATCCCGAATTCAATATTGCGGACAATTTACGACCTTTCATAGAACAGGTCCTCCATGAACGCTTAAGCGTCGGAAATTTTAAACGTGAAGCGGAAGCGATCAGCCATGCTTACTTCAGCCTCATGCGCAGCCTCCCGAATGATCTAAAAGAATTCATCAATCGTATCAATCGTAATAATTTCAAAATCAACCTTGAACATAGGGGGTTGGAGAGATTAATCACAGATCTCGACAAATCGAGTAATCGCTTATCCTTCAGCCTGCTCATCGGTGCAATCATCGTCGGATCATCGCTGATCATGCTCACTGACAAGGGACCGCAATTGTTTGGATTTCCTGCCCTGGGATTGGCCGGATACACCATAGCTGGCCTGCTTGGTCTTTGGCTTGCAATCGGCATCTTACGGTCCGGCCGGCTATAAAGTGTGTTAAACAATCCACACATGCGATGACTCAAATACCACAAAAATGACAACACCCGCCCGCCCCACACTATTTCCTCTACAAAATCAGTGACTTAAAAAAGTTTAATTGTTGGCATTAATTTTGTATATACATAGTTATATATAATCAACACGCAAACAGAAAGCATTTTTTTGTCATGATATTTCAGAATACTATTGCTAAAGCAGTGACGATATCTGGAATTGGACTCCACACCGGCGAGCAGATCACCATGAGTCTACGCCCGGCGGAGGTCGATACTGGTGTTATTTTTTATAGACAGGATGGCGGCCGTAGGGTTGCAATCGAAGCTCGTTCAGCCAATGTTATAGACACACGGATGGCAACTGTTCTCGGTAAAGATGGACTGAGTGTCTCTACTGTAGAACATTTTATGGCGGCACTTTATTCTCTTGGAATAGATAATTTGCACATCGAAATAGACGGGCCTGAAGTCCCGATAATGGATGGTAGTGCTGAACCCTTCCTCAACGCACTGCGTTCGGCTGGAATTCGTCAATCAAGTAAAAGTCGAGCCTATCTCGCTATTCGCAAACCCCTTTCATTTGTCGACGGCGAGAAACGAATCAACATCATTCCATCCCGTTTCCTTCGCATCACTTCAGATATCGCCTTTGACCACCCGACTATCGCCCTGCAGCACCGTTCCATCAAACACTCCCCGGAACTCTTTTCCAAGGAGATTGCTCCGGCCAGAACTTTCGGCTTTCTTGAAGAAGTTGAATATCTCAAAGCAAACGGTCTCGCTCGGGGTGGTTCGCTTGAAAATGCAGTTGTTATCGATAAAAAGGGGGTCATGAATCCCGATGGATTACGTTTCTATGACGAATTTGTCCGGCATAAAATTCTCGACACAATTGGCGATTTCAGTCTGATCGGCTACCCCATTCTGGGACATATTCGTACCTACAAATCCGGACATGATATTAATCACTTGATGGTTGAAACGATTTTGGCGTCTCCAGATAATTGGCAACTGGTTGAATTCAACGAAGACGACCTCCGCCTGGCTAAACATAGTGCAATAAATGAAGGTGTCCAAGGGACATTGGCTTACAACGAGGCTTAAGTTGTCCTTGAAATACTCCTAAGAAAAGACAGATGACAAGCTGTCTTTTTTCTTTTCGCACCTTGCATTTACCGATACAAGTATCCTACTATCAGGGTTTTATCTGTAGTTGAGAGTGTGAGAATGTCAACTGACCCCTCAGAATATAAGCCCCATTCAAATCCACGACGCAAGGTTCACCGCGAATGGATACTTGCTGTCGCAGTGGTTACCTTGCTGTTTGCGTTTTCTTTGTTTGAAAAGCAGTTATTCGAAATAGCAGAAAAGTTTCCTGTATCCAACAGCATTTTCGTGCTGGCCGTCATCAACCTCAATATTCTGCTTATTATCCTTTTCCTTTTTTTGGTCTTCAGAAATTTTATAAAACTTGTACTGGAACGGCGCAGAGGAGTCCCTGGTGCGCGTCTACGCTCCAAACTCGTACTGACCTTTGTCGCACTATCACTGATACCGACAATGTTGTTGTACTTTGTCTCTGCCGGACTGATTACCAATTCCATCGACAATTGGTTCAATCAGCAGATTGAATCATCGTTACAGGAATCACTAGACGTCGCGCAGATATATTACAAAAACTCCGCGGCAAATGCTCTCTACTATGCTGATCAACTTGCCAACATCATTAAAGAGGAGCGTCTCCTCAAGCAGGGAAATCTCCCACAGCTTGAGTCTGTCATTCAGAAAAAGCAGCAAGAGTACAACCTCGGCATCGTCGAAGTTTTTTCATCAACATTTGAAGAGCTCGTTCGCTCGTCAAATCCACAGGTACCAATCTCTGACTTCACCAATCCAGATTCAGACAACATTCGCGAAGCGTTGGAAGGGAGGCGTTTCAGTCGTATCACTCCGATCGGTCGTGCTGACCTGATCCGTGGCATTGTCCCTATTTATTCTAACTGGAATCAAAAAGATATAGTTGGTGCAGTCGTCGTCAATTACTATGTCCCTTTTTCTCTGGTTGATAAAATGAAGGAAATTTCGAGTTCCTATGAGCAGTACAAAAATTCCAAAATGATTAAAGGGAGCATTAAATCCTGGTACTTGGTTTTTCTGTTATTAATAGCCCTGGTTATCATTTTTCTTGCGACTTGGTTTGGCTTTCACATTGCTCGTGGAATCTCGGTCCCGATACAGGAACTTGCTGTCGCAACGAAAAGAGTTGCCGAGGGAGACCTGGACATCCAAATAGATGTCCGGAGTGACGATGAAGTCGGTACCCTTATCGACTCGTTCAATACAATGACTGGCGACCTTCGGCGTGGACGCCTCCGTTTGACAGAAACAAACAATGAGCTACAAACGTCCAATATGGAACTTGAGCAGCGGCGGCGCTACATGGAGATAGTACTCCGAAATGTAACCGCCGGGATCATATCAATAGACAAAGAGGGTCGCCTGACCACGATAAACACCGCAGCCGAGCAACTGTTTCGGCTCAATGCAGAAAAAATCTTAGGGCGTAGCTTTCTGGAGGTCGTCAATGCCGAGCACCTCCCGTTGATGACTGAGACCCTGGAAGAGTTGCGGACGTCCAACAAGGACTCGATACGCAAGCAATTAACATTACCGATAGGCGAAACCAAGTTGACCTTACAGGTAACGGTTTCTAACCTGATGGATGAATCTGGTGAGTTCATGGGGACGGTCGTCATATTTGATGATCTTACACAGCTGCTCAAGGCTCAACGAATGGCGGCATGGCGTGAAGTCGCTCGCAGGATTGCGCATGAAATAAAGAATCCTCTAACACCAATACAACTTTCAGCGCAGCGTTTACGCCGGAAATATCTCGGCCATTTCAATGCGGATGAAATGGTTTTTGATGACTGCACGAACGTCATCATCAGCCAGGTTGAAGATCTGAAGACTCTGGTCAATGAATTCTCCAATTTTGCCCGTATGCCTGCCAGCAACCCTGAACCTGCACAACTGAATAGCATTCTGGCTGAAGTTATCAATCTATACCAAGAGGGTCATTCAAACATAGCCTTTACACTGAAACAAGATATCAACCTCCCAGAATTTAACCTCGATCGAGATCAGATTAAACGTGTCTGCATTAACCTGATCGACAACGCGATCGGTGCGATTTCAGATTCCGGGAAAATTGACATATGCAGCAATTTTAATCCAGACTTACACTTGGCAAGTTTTTCCATAGCTGACAATGGCTGCGGAATTCCGACCGAAGATAAACCGCGATTATTTGAGCCCTACTTTTCAACAAAAAAAGCCGGCACAGGATTAGGACTCGCAATCATTTCTACGATTATTTCGGATCATAACGGATATATCCGCGTCAAAAAAAATGAGCCGAAGGGGACGACGTTTATCGTTGAACTCCCCGTAAGTGGAAACACCTTAAAAACTGAGGAATACAGATTATGAAGCAGATCCTGATCATTGATGATGAAGCCAACATTAGAAAAAGCCTGGCTGATATCCTTCAGGATGAAGGGTTCACTACAGACGTGGCCGAGAACGGAGAGCAGGGGCTTGAAAAATTGAGGAGTGAATCGATTGACACTGTCTTACTTGATATCTGGATGCCGGGTTTAGACGGTATAGATACCTTACGACAGATCCGCAAAGAATTTCCCGAACAGATGGTCATTATGATGAGTGGACACGGATCGATTGAAACTGCAGTCAAAGCGACCCGTCTTGGGGCCTTCGATTTCATTGAAAAACCGCTCTCCCTTGAGAAGGTTCTGCACAGTATCGAGCAAGCGAACAGGGTCGGTCAACTCGTCAATGAAAATCGCGCGCTCAAAGCCTCAATTGCCAAAGAACATGAAATGATCGGCAACAGCACTCCGATTCAGGACCTAAAAGAACAGATAGCATTGGCAGCGCCAACTTCTGGGTGGGTTCTTATTTCGGGTGAAAATGGTACAGGGAAAGAACTCGTTGCACGTTCAATACATTCTCATTCTCATCGTAATTCAAAACCATTCATTGAAGTAAACTGTGCTGCAATACCCGAAGAATTAATTGAATCTGAGCTATTTGGACATGAGAAGGGGGCTTTTACCGGCGCTACAGCTCAGCGCAAAGGGAAATTTGACCTTGCAAACGAAGGGACACTTTTTCTCGATGAAATAGGTGACATGAGTCTGAAAACTCAAGCTAAAATCCTGCGTATTTTACAAGAGAAAAAATTTGAGAGGGTCGGTGGGAGTCGAACGATTGAAGTTGACGTCCGGGTCATCGCTGCTACCAATAAAAACCTTCAGACTGAAATTCAGGAAGGGCATTTTAGAGAAGATCTTTTTTACCGATTGAACGTCCTCCCTTTTCAAGTGCCACCTCTCCGTGAGCGTGCATCAGACATAATCCCTTTAGCAAATCACTTTCTTCAATTCTTCTGCAAGCAGGAGGGGCGTCCGCAAAAGTCATTTTCTGACAGTGCCGAAGATGCATTGCGCGATTATTCCTGGCCTGGAAATGTTCGTGAATTAAAAAATATCGCTGAAAGACTTGTGATCATGACTCTCGATGTGATCATTAAGACCGAACATCTGCCACAGGGTATTGCGGCCAAAAGCCCGATTCTTCCTTCCTGTTTGAGTCAGAATTATCCTGACTCCCTTCGCGAGGCGCGTGATAATTTTGAACGAGAGTTTCTCACCAGGAAATTAAAGGAACAGAGCTGGAACGTCTCCAAGACTGCCGAAATTATTGAGATAGAGCGATCTAACCTGCATCGTAAAATCAAAGCATATGGCATTGAATTAAAAAAAGAGTGACGCCTTGGCGTAATTTTTATCACACAAAAAAAAGCCCACCTCGAAAGAGATGGGCTTTTTTTAAATAATTTTGGCGACGACCTACTTTCCCACATAGTCTCCCATGCAGTATCATCGGCGCAACAGGGCTTAACTTCTGTGTTCGGGATGGGAACAGGTGTGACCCCCGCGCTATAGTCACCAAAAAACGCGTTATTTTTTAAAGTTTTAAACTTTGACCGGACGCTGGATATAAACAAAAGACCCGCCTCATAAGAGACGGGCCTCATGCAAAATAATTTCGGCGACGACCTACTTTCCCACATAGTCTCCCATGCAGTATCATCGGCGCAACAGGGCTTAACTTCTGTGTTCGGGATGGGAACAGGTGTGACCCCCGCGCTATAGTCACCGAAAAGCGTATAACTTTTGTCGGCAATTGCGTAGTGTAGCAGATCCCATTTGAACAAACGATTTCAATCAATACTTTTAAGAAGTCGGGGGGAAGCGAACTTCCCCCCTCCTCACAAAAACTTTTTATGGTCAAGCCTCACGGTCAATTAGTACCGGTTAGCTGAACACATTGCTGTGCTTACACACCCGGCCTATCAACGTCGTAGTCTACGACGGACCTTTAGGGGATTGCTCCCAGGGAGATCTCGTCTTGAGGTTGGCTTCCCGCTTAGATGCTTTCAGCGGTTATCCTTGCCGAACGTAGCTACCCTGCCATTGCCACTGGCGTGACAACAGGAACACCATTGGTTCGTCCATCCCGGTCCTCTCGTACTAGGGACAGATCCTCTCAAATCTCCTACGCCCACGGCAGATAGGGACCAAACTGTCTCACGACGTTTTAAACCCAGCTCGCGTACCACTTTAATTGGCGAACAGCCAAACCCTTGGGACCTGCTCCAGCCCCAGGATGTGATGAGCCGACATCGAGGTGCCAAACCTCCCCGTCGATGTGAACTCTTGGGGGAGATAAGCCTGTTATCCCCGGAGTACCTTTTATCCGTTGAGCGACGGCCCTTCCATACAGAACCGCCGGATCACTAAGACCTACTTTCGTACCTGCTCGACTTGTATGTCTTGCAGTCAAGCTCCCTTATGCCTTTGCACTCTACGGCTGGTTTCCAATCAGCCTGAGGGAACCTTCGCGCGCCTCCGTTACAATTTAGGAGGCGACCGCCCCAGTCAAACTACCCACCAGGCAGTGTCCCTGACCCGGATAACGGGCCTAGGTTAGACATCCAGAAGAACAAGGGTGGTATTTCAAGGACAACTCCACCGACACTGGCGTGCCGGTTTCTAAGTCTCCCACCTATCCTACACATGCTGTCCCGAATGTCACTGCCAAGCTATAGTAAAGGTTCACGGGGTCTTTCCGTCTTGCCGCGGGTAGACGGCATCTTCACCGCCAATTCAATTTCGCTGAGTCCCTGGTTGAGACAGTGTGGAAGTCGTTACGCCATTCGTGCAGGTCGGAACTTACCCGACAAGGAATTTCGCTACCTTAGGACCGTTATAGTTACGGCCGCCGTTTACCGGGGCTTCGGTTCATAGCTTCACCTCCGAAGAGACTAACAATTCCCCTTAACCTTCCGGCACCGGGCAGGCGTCACACCCTATACTTCCTCTTGCGAGTTTGCAGAGTGCTGTGTTTTTAGTAAACAGTCGCTACCACCATTTCTCTGCGACCCCCTTCAGCTCCGCGTGCGAATCGCATCACTTAACGGGGGCACACCTTCTCCCGAAGTTACGGTGTTATTTTGCCGAGTTCCTTAACCAGAGTTATCTCAATCGCCTTAGCATATTCTGCCCGCCCACCTGAGTTGGTTTGCGGTACGGTCACCTATAACCTGAAGCTTAGAGGCTTTTCTTGGAAGTATGGGATCGATCACTTTATGGACTTAAAGCCCTCGTCATCACGCCTTGACGTTATACAGGAAAGCGGATTTACCTGCCTTCCCCATCTACACGCTTAAACCGGGACAACCAATACCCGGCTGACCTACCCTTCTCCGTCCCCCCATCGCAGTTATAGGTGGTACAGGAATATTAACCTGTTTTCCATCAGCTACGCCTTTCGGCCTCGCCTTAGGGGCCGACTAACCCTTCGCAGATTACCTTTACGAAGGAAACCTTGGGCTTTCGGCGTGCGAGTTTCTCACTCGCATTTGCGCTACTCATGTCAGCATAATCTCTTGTAGTTCCTCCAGCCGTCCTTACAGTCGACCTTCAGCGGTTGCTACAATGCTCCCCTACCACTTATACCTTAAGGTACAAATCCGCAGCTTCGGTACTGTGCTTGAGCCCCGTTACATTTTCGGCGCGGGCTCACTTGACCAGTGAGCTATTACGCTTTCTTTAAAGGATGGCTGCTTCTAAGCCAACCTCCTGGTTGTCTAAGCATTCCCACATCCTTTCACACTTAGCACAGATTTTGGGACCTTAGCTGGCGATCTGGGTTGTTTCCCTCTCGACGACGGATCTTATCACCCGCCGTCTGACTCCCGTACAGACGTTACCGGCATTCGGAGTTTGGTTAGGTTTGGTAATCCGGTAAGACCCCTAGCCCATCCAGTGCTCTACCTCCGGTACGATTCATACGAGGCTATACCTAAATATATTTCGGGGAGAACCAGCTATCTCCGAGTTTGATTAGCCTTTCACTCCTATCCACAGGTCATCCCCTCAGTTTTCAACCTAAGTGGGTTCGGGCCTCCAAGACGTGTTACCGTCGCTTCACCCTGCCCATGGATAGATCACCCGGTTTCGGGTCTACTCCCAGCAACTCATTCGCCCTATTAAGACTCGCTTTCGCTACGGCTACACCTAGACGGCTTAACCTCGCTGCTGAGCGTAACTCGCTGACTCATTATGCAAAAGGCACGCGGTCACCCTGGACAAGTCCATAGGGCTACCACTGCTTGTAGGCGCACGGTTTCAGGTTCTATTTCACTCTCCTTATCGGAGTTCTTTTCACCATTCCCTCACGGTACTATGCGCTATCGGTCATCAGGTAGTATTTAGCCTTGGAAGATGGTCCTCCCAGATTCCCACAGAATTTCTCGTGTTCCGCGGTACTCGGGGACACCCTAGGGTGGATCAGAATTTCGCATACGGGGCTATCACCCACTATGGCGGCACTTTCCAGAGCCTTCCGCTATTCTTCACCAATCCCACATTGGGGCCCCACAACCCCGAAACCACCGTAGTGGTTTCGGTTTGGGCTACTCCGCGTTCGCTCGCCGCTACTTACGGAATCTCAATTGATTTATTTTCCTGGAGGTACTTAGATGTTTCAGTTCCCTCCGTTCGCCTCACACACCTATGTATTCAATGCATGATGACAGGGCATAATCCCTGCCGGGTTTCCCCATTCGGAAATCTCCGGG